>Ga0247803_1000581_pt1 | contig 19633 bp, 24 predicted proteins | sample UWRJL014104B1_FD_180928 | JGI IMG/M metagenome (GOLD analysis project Ga0247803, IMG submission 180928) | Plant litter microbial communities from Arlington Agricultural Research Station in Wisconsin, United States - UWRJ-L014-104B-1 | ecosystem: Environmental > Terrestrial > Plant litter >...
GCTGCATGATCCTTCCCGGATCTGCACCACCGAGAAGGCGGATTGCTCTGTTGGTTGGCGGCGAGGCCACCCAGAGTTGGATGGCATCCAGGCCGGGATGTGGTGCTGACGTCTTTGCCGTAGTTGTTGAACGTTACCGCCGTCCTACAATTAGAAACGTCTTCATCAGCAGCTTCCCGAGCTGGCAGTCACTAGCCACAGCATGCGGCGTCGTCGGCCGTGACGAGCTAGTCGCCGGACAAAGAGGCATAGAGAAGAATCTTCAACGCGCTGGTCTGGAAGAATTGGGCGTTGAACAACATCTAGCGTTGCTATTTTCGCAGCGCTGCGCCCCAAGGGCCGTCAGAAACGATAGCGGGCGATCAGGAACTGGGGCGTGGGCATTGGCCGGGCCAGCAGGGGCTCCGATCGCAGACGGCTTCCCGAGATATGACGAAATAGGAGCTGGGCTCTGGCACAAGGCGAGCGACATGTGCTGACGGCCCTGGCACGGCGTGATGCGAGTGTCATGGGCAACGAAAAGGAGAATATTGGAGGGTGGCCGACTCGGTTTGAGAGTTGCGCCACCGCAGCAGGGCATGGTGCAGAGGCGAGCTAGCAGCTGAGAGCGGGCGTCCTAGGTTGCGTCGGGCTTGCTTGGCCTACCGACTATAAAGCCAAACATCAACACCGCTCTTTTGCTCCTCTCCCCTCTTCTGCCATCTTCTCCCCCCCATATCCTGCTCTCCGACGCCAATTGCCGTCGCCGCCTACCACCACTCTCGACTCCCGTGCCACAATCCTTTCTAGCTCGCCATGTGGTAAGTTCCCCGCTGCCCGCTGCCCCGCTTTGAGGAGCGGAGACGCTGCAGGACAGAGGCTGACGATTCTGCCAGTGGAATTTTTGGATACATCAATTACCTGGTGGAGAAGGACCGCAAGTACATTCTCAACACACTCATCAATGGTAAGTGCCCCGCGAGTTCCCACCCACAACGTCTGGCTGGCAGGACCTGACAGCTGTCGGTGCAGGCCTGCAACGTCTAGAGTACCGCGGCTACGACTCGGCCGGTCTGGCCGTCGACGGCGACAAGAAGGATGAGGTCTTTGCCATCAAGGAGGTCGGCAAGGTCGCCGCGCTGAAGAAGCTCGTCGCCGAGTCCGGCATGGATCAGACCAAGGTCTTCGACTCGCACGTCGGCATTGCCCACACTCGATGGGCCACCCACGGCCCCCCCTCGCGCCTCAACTGCCATCCTCACCGGTAAGCATCACCGTCCATCCCTCCCCATCTGCAGCAGCCCGCCGTACTTCGGGCTGAAACCGATCGGCGCGCCGATCGGGCCCCTCACATCACCCAATATTCTCCACACGCTGTGCGCGGGGCTAACGCGCGTCTCCGCAGGTCCGACCCCAACTGGGAGTTCTCCATCGTGCACAACGGCATCATCACAAACTACAAGGAGTTGAAGGTGCTGCTCGAGGGCAAGGGCTTCAAGTTCGAGACGCAGACCGATACCGAGGCCATTGCCAAGCTCGCCAAATACATCTACGATGAGCACCCGGACCTCAGCTTCGTGCAGCTCACCAAGACGGTCATCAAGGAGCTCCAGGGTGCCTTTGGTCTGCTCATGAAGTCGGTGCACTACCCCCACGAGGTGGTTGCTGCCCGCAAGGGATCTCCCCTGGTCGTGGGTGTCCGCACCCAGAAGAAGATGAAGGTCGACTTCGTCGATGTTGAGTACACTGACGAGCACACTGCCCTCTCTGCCGAGAGCGCCTCGCAGAACGTTGCCCTGAAGAGGGGCAACAACCTGCTCGCTCCCCCGGACAAGTCGCTTCTCCACCGCTCGCAGTCCCGCGCCTTCCTTTCCGACGATGGCGTGCCCATGCCCACCGAGTTCTTCCTCTCTTCCGACCCCTCCTCCATCGTCGAGCACACCAAGAAGGTCCTGTACCTTGAGGACGACGACATCGCCCACATCCACGAGGGCTCGCTCAACATCCACCGCTTGAACAAGGACGACGGCGTGTCCAACGTTCGTGCCATCCAGACCCTGGAGATCGAGCTTCAGGAGATCATGAAGGGCCGCTTCGACCACTTCATGCAAAAGGAAATCTTCGAGCAGCCCGAGTCCGTCGTCAACGCCATGCGTGGACGTCTCGACCCGGTCAAGAAGACTGTCACCCTTGGTGGTCTTCGCCAATACATGACCACCATCAGGCGATGCCGAAGGATCATCTTCATCGCCTGCGGTACCTCCTTCCACTCGTGCATGGCTGTCCGCGGTGTCTTCGAGGAGCTGACTGAAATCCCCATCGCTGTCGAGCTCGCCTCTGATTTCTTGGATCGTCAAGCGCCCGTGTTCCGTGACGACACATGCGTCTTCGTCTCCCAGTCTGGTGAGACCGCAGATTCGCTCATGGCTCTCCGCTACTGCTTGGAGCGTGGTGCCCTCACCGTCGGTGTTGTCAACAACGTCGGTTCCTCCATCTCGCTGCTCACCCACTGCGGTGTCCACATCAACGCCGGTCCCGAAATCGGTGTGGCCTCTACCAAGGCGTACACATCGCAATTCGTCTGCATGGTCATGTTCGCACTCTCTCTTTCCGAGGATCGTGCATCCAAGCAGCAGAGGCGAGAGCAGATCATCGAAGGTCTCTTCAAGATCTCGGATCAGTTCAAGGAGGTGCTCAAGCTCGACCAGCCCATCAAGAAGCTCTGCGAGAAGTTCAAGGACCAGAAGAGCTTGCTTCTTCTCGGACGTGGTGCTCAGCACGCCACCGCTCTTGAGGGTGCCCTGAAGATCAAGGAAATCTCCTACCTTCATTGCGAGGCTGTCATGTCTGGTGAGCTCAAGCACGGTGTGCTTGCTCTCGTCGACGAGAACCTTCCTATCGTTATGATCCTTACCCGCGACGACATCTTCGCGAAGTCACTGAACGCCTACCAACAGGTCATTGCCCGTTCAGGACGACCCATCATTATCTGCAACAAGGACGACCCTGAGTTCCCGTCCGCGAAGACAGATAAGATCGAGGTGCCCCAGCAGGTTGACTGCTTGCAGGGTCTGATTAACGTCATTCCCCTGCAGCTGATGTCCTACTGGATGGCGGTTGCGGTCGGCGTCAACGTTGACATGCCCCGTAACTTGGCCAAGTCTGTTACTGTTGAGTAAACAGCTGGTGGTGCGGAAAGTGAAATTGGCGTCTTAGAGGTTACTACCTGGGCTGGTTATGTATGGAAAAGATCTCTCTGGAAGATTACGACTCGAATTGGACCAAAAGGCCCAGCGGATCTTGTATTGATTTGTGCAGATGATGGATGAAACGATAGCTCTATGTTGCAGGCTTGCTCCGAGCTCCATGCCAGATATGAAATGAACACTATTCATACAAACATTTGGCGCATTGCAAGCTTCTATGTCGTGAAGCTCGATTCGTATTATGTTGTTCCTGAATTCGGCTGCTTGCTTGGCTGATGTCGTGATGCAGGGACCCCTGTTTTGCGGGGCCGCAAGGTGGGATGTGTTCGTTCCTGCATTCCAGCTCACCTCCGCAATCACTCCACTGCCGCTTATCCGCATACACACAGCCATCAACCTACACGCACATCTGCAGAGATACAGTCGCAATAATGGCTACGCTCAAAGGCCCCGGCGAACCCAAAACCTACGACGGTACGACCCCGCCTTCAGCGCCCGCTCGCTCACCACGCCCGCGCCATCAACGGCTTTCCGGATGCTCTTGCTAATAGCACAACTAGGTTCCGGACTACGCGTTGGCATTGTGCACGCGCGGTGGAATACCAAGATCATCGATGCGCTGCTTGCCGGGACGAAGAAGGCGCTTGCGAACGCAGGAGTGAAGGATGAAAACATTGTCATACAGAGTGTGCCCGGGAGCTACGAGCTGCCTTACGCCGTGAAGCAGTATGTGTCATTTTCCTCATAACACAGCAGCCCTACGACCACAGCAGCAACTACTTATAGAGGCTAACCGCACCGCTCCAGACTCTACTCCGCCTCACAAGTCCAATCCTCCTCAACCGGCATCGTCGGCGCCGCCGCGGACCTCCTAGGCTCCACCTCGGACCTCACCTCTCTCACAACCCCGACCCCCGCGACATCCTCGCAGCCCTTCGACGCCGTCATTGCCATCGGCGTGCTCATCAAGGGCGAGACGATGCACTTTGAGTACATTGCGGACGCGGTGAGCCACGGGCTTATGCGGTTGCAGCTGGACGGCAATGTACCTGTTATTTTTGGGCTGTTGACGCTGTTGAGTGATGAGCAGGGGCTTGCGAGGGCGGGGATTGCGGGGAAGGGCGGGAATGAGGGACACAATCATGGGGAGGATTGGGGGAGTGCGGCGGTGGAGTTGGGGGTTAAGCGGAAGGGGTGGGTTGAAGGCAAGATTGTGGAGTAAGTGTGGGCTGAATGGGTTGTGAAGGCAGGGAGCGGATACCAGCAGATACGGGTTATTGATGAGATGAAATATGCAACTACGGATACAGGGTACCCATCGCATTGACCTCTTTCGGGGCCTGGGTACATTGTACTTCCGCTTTCTAGTCAAGCCCGAAGTCAAAGATCATACAGCATTATGTTGTCAATGTCTCTCGCATGTATTTAGGCAGATGTCTATGGGTCGACGCGCGCCTTTGTCGCAGCATGGCCGAAGGCAGCACCCGATAGACCAGCGTCATATCTCGTTGGGCGTCTTCCCGTGACAGTGATGTATTGCGGGCTCCCACAATGGCGTGCTGTGGCAATCTAACGTTCTCGCGTCCAACACAGCTAAAGGCTTCGAGAAACCTAGCTCACGTGAGCATTCAACAACCTCGCACTATCGGCGCAATGAATTATAGAAGATGGACACGGTCGCGTGCGTGTCTAATCTAGTTCATGTTCGCAAGCCGCTATGCTCGTGGGCGTGGTCGTTCGCTATGTGGGCATTGGGAAGCGCGGCGATGCGATGACGCGGGGGCTGGCAGACGTGTTGCGAGCATGCGGGCGTGCCAGGAGGATGGTGAGCTGCAGAGGCAGCGCGCGACGCTGGCTTATGTGAGCGATGCGCGGTGCATGCAGGAGGTTGCGCGACGGTTTACGGAGGTGGGTGGTTACAGGATGGGGGACTCATTGATGAAGCCTTGGTTGACGATCGCTCTCCCCTTTCCTAGCGAGATATCTTGGCACTAGCGGACCTCATCTCGTACGCATTCCATTTCCACGCCCCCATCTCCGCCCACCACCCCGTTTGCGCATGCAGACTGCTGTCGGTTGCCGTGACGTCTCATCTCTCCCATTATCCTTCCTCTGCCACCGCCTCGGCGCCTACCTCTACCTCCAGCGCTCCCATCCGTTGCACCGCGTACCTCTCGCGTTCTCCACAACCAACCTGCCGCTCGCGACAGCATCGAGTCCGTACAGTGGGCGCCTCTGCCCAACGACAACCTCCTCTCCCCAGCAGCACAGTGATGGGCCGCGTGCAGTTGTGCTGAGCAGCTCACCAGGTTATGTCGCGTGGCCCTGCGGCACATACACCCAACTTCGGCACGTCTACACAGTCCACGGTTGATCGAAGACACGGCGCAACAGCAGACAGAGACAGATCATTGCGGCGGGCGGCCTCGTCCGTCAGCGCGCGCCCGCGAGAGCCAGGCGCGACGTCCGCTGGCGCTGTTGAAAATCACGTAACCGAGGGCAAGAGCACCACGCATTCTCCAGACGATCATGGCCTGCGCTTCGGCGACCTGCTAGACCGCGCCAGTTCAGACAGCTCGATTGCAAGCTCCGCCTCGTCAATCTTCTCCGCCGCAAACAATATGTCGTACACTGGTCGCAACCCTTCGCTCCACGCCCTCACCCCTTTGACCAGTACAGATTCTTCCCCGCCGGGCAAGCTGCCCAGTCCTCGCTCAGCGAAGCCTTCGCATGACACTATGTACGCGACCTCGCACAATGCGCCGTCAAGCGCCATCGCAAAAGATTCTACCGACACCATAACGCCCGTGCACACACCCCCAGACGCGAGAATATCAATACGACCCGCCGACGGCAAGTTGGGCCAGCGCCTATACTACGATGCTTCGATGGACCCAAACATCAAGGACCAGCGGGCCAAGCGCGTGCCGCCGAAATACACGGATATATATGACAAGGTACGTGATGGTCATACATGTTTCCTGAGATGGGTGGTCCTGCGACGCTAAGGCTAACTTAACTGTGTTGCAGGGCGACCCATCTCCTCCTCCGGACCCCCGTCTGGCTATTGTCGGCTATACCTCTGGCAAGTACAATGTTAAGTCTCCTGTCACAGGTTCAGCAAAGACGAAGCTTCGGATAGCGCCGTATGTCGCCAAGACTTACTCTTACGATCCCCGCATATCCTGCGGCCCCGGGCCCGCTACCCAGGTCGTCGTGACCGGTTTCGACCCTCTGACATCGGATGCGCAGCTGAGGGCCTTCTTCACTGCTTATGGAGACGTGGAGTCTGTTAAGAATCAGATTCATCCCGACAACGGTAGCTTTCTGGGCATATGTCTGGTCAAGTTTCGGGACACTCCCGCCTCCCGTGGGGTAGCGGCTGTCAAAGCGTCCACTTCAGCAAAAAGAGCGGAGCGCGAGGGCACCAACGAGCGCATCGGGCTCAAGACCGTTAAAGTCCATTGCGATCGCGAAGGGCGGAGGTGCACGCGACTAGTCGATTATACGGTGGAGCAGAGTCGGAAAGGAGAGGAGAAGCTCCGGGCCAAGCTCGCTGCGAAAGTTGCAACTCCAACGCCTGGGACGTTCGATTTGCCGGCGAACGTGCCCAAAGGACCGTCTGGCAAAGGCGCGCGACCGCCTCCCCCACGTGAGCCGCTCTCCCGCAAAGCTCAACTATCGTTCCTCGTCGAACGAGAGCTAGTGAAGCCAAAGTTGAAACGAAAGCCGTATCTGTTCATCGCTCACCAATACGTTCCTGTGCTGAGCACAACCGTGGACCATCTCAAGAAGCGTCTCAAGAATTTCCACTGGAAGGATGTGCGGTGCGATAATACTGGATACTACGTCATTTTCGAGGAATCGAAACGAGGCGAGGACGAGACGGTCAGGTGCTACAACGAGTGCAATATGCTGGCCCTGTTCACATATGTCATGAACATGGAATGCAATCAGTACGGCGACCCAAACTACGAACGGAGTCCAAGTCCGGAGCGCGCAATACTGCAGAAAAGAATAAAGGCTGAGGAAGAACGAATTTCTGAAGAAGAGGCTGCTGATTGGGAGTTGGAAAAGAAGCAGAGAGCAGAAGCTGTTGACCCCGTGGCAGCTGCCATAGAAATTCTCAAGGGAGAGCTTCACGACAGGATGATAAGCGAAATCAAGCAAAGAACCGCCGGCCCAGTCTTGCTTGAACTGATGGCTCCCGATCGACACGTAGCCAAGCGTCGACGACTGGACATTCCGGACCCACAGAAGATAGAAGAGGACACACGCCCTCCGCCGTCTGTGACCCTTGGATTGGATCCCGCTGCAGCTCTTACACCAAGGTCCCGGGGTGCTGGGTTTGGTGGAAGACATGGACGGAAGGCCCTTGGGCCATATGACCATAACAGAATCCGCGGGAAGAAGCCCCAGAAGATCGTCAATGCATTTGCAGACGAGCGACGAAAGGCGCCTCCCAAACCTCGGGCTGCCCATAGTCTCTACCGACGGATGGAGGAGCTCATGAAGGGCGACGACGAATCGGATGATGAAGGCCGAAGCACCCACACAGGCGGCGCCACAGAAGAACAAGAAAGCCGCCCCATCAGCCGCGCTGAAAGTTCGGATGAGGAGGATGACGAAGAATCTTCACGGGCGCACCGAGCCAAGCGGCGGCGCATTGAAGCCGGATGGGGCGAGGAAAGCGACGATGAGATGATGGACGATTCCCATGCTAGGAGTTTGCTTGCTCATTGCATCCACAAAGATCCCGAAAACATGGCAGAAAAAGAGCTTGAACAAGTACTTGCTATTCTGCCTCGTTCGTCACCCATTTGGAAGAAAGCGGACAAAGCGCTCAAAGGGTTTAGAAGATTGCGGAAGATTGAACAAGAGGCGGATGCCATCTTTGGGGTGGAAACACCTCCAGAAGACAAACTTGAGCCTGAAGTCATTGTTACTCACGAGGACGAAGACGCTTCCAAACCCATCCAGACAACTGAGTTGCCTGAACCAGAAAAGGCCCCGACGAAGAAGAAGAGCATTCCGAAGTCGAAGAGAAAATCGAAGAAGCAACTGGAGGAGGAAGCGAGGGTTGCCCAAGTATCGGTCACCACAGAAATCTCGCCTGCGGTGGATTTGTTGGTTGCCGAGGTTGAGGAGACCGAACCCGCTGTTAAGGTACCTGTTATTGAAGAAACACCACAGGAGGAATGGCCTTCTTCGATCAATTGGGGCGTCTCAATTACCGAACCCCGGCGGACTGTGGACGATGACTTCAGTGTGGTTATGGACATTGACGGTTGGCAGCATTTGCTCAAGGACAACGAGGATTTCGTGCATTTACGATTCTCACTGCAATCTATGGCCGCCGCGAAGATTGGAGACGCGCAATCTTGGGCTTGGAAGCAAAAGTCGATCAAGCACCTCAATCGACCAGGCGAGGAGGGTGTCTCACGCACCGAAACCAAGATTGAAGGCCACTACGTTCCCAACGCCACCGGCTCTGCTAGGACCGAAGGCGTCAAGAAGATCCGCGAGGCTGAAAAGTCGAAGTATCTCCCACATCGCATTCGCGTTCAGTACGAGCGTGAAGAACGCCAGCGCCAGGCCAAGCAGCAAGAACGCACCATGGCGACAGTCGAGGGCTTCAAGTTTCAGACAGGAACAAGCGCGAAGCCCTCTACAACTGCCGCCTCCCGCGCCAACCGTGCAAGCAATCGTCGCTTGATGAACGACATTAGCATTTCGAAGAACATGTCTGGCGCCGAAGGCGACGCGCTACGCTTCAATCAGCTTAAGAAGCGGAAGAAGCTCGTCAAGTTCGACCGCTCTGCCATTCACAATTGGGGTCTCTATGCGCAAGAGAACATCATCGCGAACGACATGATCATCGAGTATGTTGGCGAACAGGTCCGGCAACGCGTTGCAGATCTACGCGAGGTCAAGTACGACATGCAAGGCGTTGGCTCGAGCTACCTTTTCCGCATCGACGAGGACACGGTTATCGACGCAACGAAGATGGGTGGTATTGCACGGTTTATCAATCACAGCTGCACACCGAACTGCACGGCCAAGATCATTCGAGTGGATGGCACGAAGCGTATTGTCATCTATGCATTGCGGGACATTGGTCAGGGTAAGTACCATTGTTTATTCGCCTTGTGGAACACCACTAACCTTGATTAGACGAGGAACTCACCTACGATTATAAGTTCGAGCGCGAAATGGACGCGACCGATCGTATCCCCTGTCTCTGCGGTTCCGTCGGCTGCAAGGGCTTCCTCAACTAAGGCCTCCGAACTTCTGCCAGATTTTTTCATCCGAGTCTTTCAACGATATCGATAGCCTGTTTCAACACCATCACCATTTCGACTGGAAAAGCTTTTTGAACCGTTGGCTTAGGCAACAGGCCTTGCATGTCATGGCGTTCTCCATCCATCAACTCGTGCAACTTTCCTTGATTTAGCGCTTTCAACATCGAACGGATTGGGGCATGCATTCTTCCTTTCAACCAAAAGACGGAGCGGCCTGGCGTCTGTTTACATCCTAATCCAAGGCACGGCTATTGAGGGCCCCGCCTGGCATTGGGCATTGGGATTGTTATATTACTGTACCATCTTATTTTGCTTTTTGAGGGGTATTTGGCTCATGGTATGGCGCGCGCTTGCGCTATGGAAGAGCGGTATAGGGACTTTGGATGACGCAATGGAGGGTCCTGCTCTGCGCGGATAGAAAGCGTGGATGGTTTTGCCTTGAGTGGACGGGCATGTAGGTATTTGCTCGTTGCACTTGTTCGCGTACCTTTTTGATAGTGTAATACAATGGTGTGGGAACGACTTGAGTCGTTTCTGCGTCGTAGTGAAAGTTCTGTGCTGTGGGTCTCGTGAGTGCTCTGTCTCGGCGTCACTGTTGTGGGAGCGGGGGATGCTCTGGAGGATAATGTCAGCTTCTATGCCTGCATCCGGGTCCGGGTTTATGCCTTTACGCCCCACTCTAAGGATTTACGCCGTTACGCGTTGGGAGACGTTAAGGAGCACCCACATAAGGATTCCGGAGCACCCACATAAGGCGGATCTACCCAATTACCCTACTCTAACCCTAATCCTACCTAAACCCGATCCTGTACTAACCCTTACCAGACTAGATCCCTTATGTGGGTGCTCCGGAATCCTTATGTGGGTGCTCCTTAACGCCTCCCTTACGCGTTGCCCTCGAGCTTTGATTGACCGCCCGCTGGCTTTCCACCGCGAACCCTGTTCGACTAATTAGCCCCAACCATTCCGGCAGGAAATTTTAGTAGTCAGCCTCCGTCTTTGCTTGATAAGGTACATGCGTAAGCGGTGCCAAAAACAAAACTCAGTGCCTGCGTTGCTATGTCACTCGTCAGTATGTTTTTATGATCACATCTAATCTGGAAATTAGTCTTCTTGCTTTAATTAGCTCCCTTTTGGGTTAGGCTCGGAGATTCGGCTTATGTTCGCTAGCTCCGATGATTTTCGTGATCCATGACGATTAGTACAGAGACATCCAGACATACACAAGATTTCCGTCGTATACTGATCCTTTGTAGGCAAGGATTGCCGTAGGTGTGCAGGAATGTAGTTGGAGGATGCCGGCTACAGATTCAAGAACGATAGTGTGCGCCTTTAGGGCTGACTGGCATGACAGCGTCTGGGTGGTGTTGAACTCGTGGAGGGTACAAAAGGGTCCTCTTTCGTCTTCATATATCTACCCCTCATTCGTCTTGAGCATCTCCTACCATACTCCAGCTTTACAACACTATCAGCCTTCACGCATATACCTTTTCATCAACAACACATACTTCCCCTGTCTCACACGTCGCAATGTCCCACCCAATCTTCCCCCCACACACGGGCTACGGCTTCGTCGGCTTAGAAAACCTCCACCAAGATATCTACCCTGCAATCTCCGTAGTCCAAACCTCTTCGCTCAAGCAGCCCGGCAAAGTAGTCCTCATCACAGGCGCCAGCCGCGGCATCGGCCGCGCCGTCGCGCTGCAGTACGCCCATGCAGGCGTAGCCAGCATCATCATCGTCGCGCGTTCGCTTTCCAAGCTCGACGAAGTCGCAACCGAAATCGGACAAATCGACAAGGAGATCAGGGTCCACAAATTCACACTAGATGCCATCGACTCCGACGCAGTGCACAAATGCGCCGAAGAAGTCAAGCAGAAAGAAGGCCGTTTGGACGTCCTGATTAACAATGCGGGGACCAGTAACCCGTGGGTGCCAATTACCGACACGGAACCGGATGATTGGTGGAGGTGCTTGGAGGTCAATCTCAAGGGGCCATATCTGTTCTTGCATGCGTTTCTGCCGCTTATGGTGCAGACTGCGGAGAAGGAGAAGGTCGTTACGGATGTGATCAATATGTCGAGCATTGGCGCGCATACCCTCGGCGCGGGTATCTCGGCCTATGGGATCAGTAAAGTAGCGCTGTGCAGGTTGTCCGAGTTTGTGCAGGCAGAGTATGGGGATAAGGGAGTCAATGTTGTTTCCCTGCATCCTGGTGGTGTAGCGACAGAGTTGACGGCCAGGGAGAAGGTGTTGGAGCCTTGTAAGTTCCCCCGTTTCTTTTCCCGTCTCTTCTTCACTTTCATGTTTGCGTTTCAGAGAAAGGAGTGTAGACGATGTGGATGTCTGGGCTGACGTGAGATTATAGTTTGTATCGATACACCGGAGCTTGCTGGTGGGTCGTGCGTGTGGTTTACGGCCGGAGCGAGGACGTGGATGTCTGGCAGGTATATGGTAGCTACTTGGGATGTTGATGCTTTGGAGAAGATGAAGGATGAGATTGTGGAGGGGGATAAGTTGAAGGTTAGGTTGGTGGTTTGAGTATGCGTTTTGGTCCAGTGAGACGACACGCACTGACACCCCTTTGAATGAGCTTCGCAGACTTCGTTTTCTAATTCTAGGGAGAGGTGGTGGAGGAAATAATAACTCTGTTGTCGTCGTGTAAAGTATCTTGTGAAGTCACATCCTCCGTTCAACGTTCTTTCCTCAAGACCCAGCCATCCCCGCCCGCGCCCCACCCTCACACCATCTTCACAGCCACCAATATTCCGCTCGAATATACACACCTGTATATATACTCCAATACCATCAAAATCTTTCGCCTTCGGGCACTAGTCATTTGAAACGATACAGAGAAGATTAGCATGGCCCCTGCACTAAGGATGACACGCTCAAGTACGTTTCCTTCACCTCAATCATCCATGAAATACTAATTGGATACAGTCAAAGAGAAGCTACCATTTTTTTTGCTCGGGTTCTAGGTTCGAGTACTCTTTGAAAGGATCCGTGGGGCTTCTTTTTGAACATGTTGTGTTCGGTTGTGATTTGGGGAAGGTACGTTGGGGGAAAGAGCAATTTCCGGGTTGAGGGGAATGGGTAAAGAGGGACTGTGTGCAGATGGCACAAAGGCTTTGGTACACATGTCTTCTCAAGACGATATTCCCACTGCTCTCCAACTGGAAGAGCTGGTTTTCGAGGCAGATACTAAGGTTCAACATGCGTGCCTTCCTCCACACCCATTCTCCTTCTCTCTGGGCTATATGAGCGGTCAACGAATCCGCACCATCTGTCAATCCCTACACATAGTAAAAGTCTTCCGCAGTCCTACACCTCTCTCTACTTCCAATTTCTATCATTATTCTCGTTTTCCACGATGGCTTAGGCCAATTCCGTTCCTGCCTCTCTTCTCAACTATTGTCCCTTGTCCGTCTCTGCTCTTTGTTATTCTATCGCGTCTATCGGCATTCACCTTTCGCATCTTCATGGCCAGCGGTAAATATTACGATAATACCCATATATCCCTGAGCCTCGGTCTCCTTCTCGCAACCTTCATCGGCGTCGCACTTTACAACGTCATCGAGCTCACCGCACTTGTCTTCAAGACAACCAAGAAGCATCAGGCCTTTACTTCTACCGGGTTTTGGTCGCCATTCTATCGGATGCTATTTAAAGTACCTCGCCCTCACCCTGCCGGTTTGCCTCTACTTTACATTGATCTTCGTTAGATAGACATGTAAGTCGATGTTGTTGTCTTTTGTAATCATCGTCAACTGATGGTCAAAGATCGTGGTCACCGGTCAACCTCTGATCCTCTACTTGCGACTTCACATCCTTTGTCGCAACAGCGTCGATTGATTTCAGAACGGGTGCTCTACCTGATCATCACCAACACTGTCTTGCTCCGCATTAGCGGCTTCGTCTTAGTATACGGTGCAAACTCGGTTATGACAATCTATACCGCTCTATTTCCCGCATATAAGAAGCTCCAAACGACAGTATTCCTCGTCCAGGAAGTCATCATATGAGGTAATTATGTCTACAAGACCTCGCTCCTCAAGCGCGTCTTGAGCGGGATTCGAAGCTGGAGTACGCGACCAGTCATACGACATTTGATTATAGTCAAGGCTGCAGTTAATGTGCTCGATATCTTCCAGCCGAGAACAAAATACACAAACAATGGACTGGTGCACTCGATTAAGTAAAATAGAGTTCACGGTCCTCAATCCTCCTGTGGCTATAAACGGGCGGCATGCGCAGAGGTCCTGAGTCTACATCCCCCTAGGTTACTGCACCAGTACCAGTCTGTCTTTCTCGAATACACTATCGAGCCAGTGTCGAACCATTGCAGCAGGCAAAGCGCGATGGCTAGTGCAAGAGACAGCGTGGGGTCAGTGCGCACAAAATACGCCGTGAAATCCGGCAGTGGAACGAGCGTGAAGGATATGCAGACAAGACAGGCGAGGGACGAGAGTTTGAGGGCGATGATAAAGTTCTAGGATTCAGATGACGGTAATAGGGCCCTGGCAGTTTTTTGTAAGAAAGCTGAGCAAGGGCGACTGCCTCGAGGAGGCCTAGTAGCATACGCTTGCGCGTCTGAGGCTTGGGCGAAGTGACTAGATCTGGTCGAACGATAGCCCTTCAAGCAAGCTGATACAGCGAAAACAAAACCTATCTGATTGTCGCAATCAACGTCGGAACAACGCACCGTAGCATCAAAATGTGCACTTGTTGATCTAAACTGTATTCCAAAGCGCCCAAACGCGTTCGCTTTACCCTTTGGTCAAGTCCTACGATGTCTTGCAAAATATGTACGCCCAAACATCCGGCTTCTCAATACATCTATGGAGCTCCATTTTTGCCCTTCCACGCAGCAGCAGCGGACCCAACTCTTCCACAGCTCCAATTATCTTCGGTTTGACAGCATTGTCGTCTTCACGAGCGCTCCACCTCTTTCCAAACCGTAATGTAATAGCCACCCGAGTCAAGCTTGGTAGAGCTAGTGACGGGAGTGGACGTAGGTCTATGTCTACTTGGCGGTCTGGGGCAACAATGGATTTGATTGACGAGATGTCTAGTGTGAAGCCAAGATTGCGGATAGTACATTCGTTAACGAAAGCATTGTTGCGAATGCGAAGTGGGCTAATAATAGGCATCCGGAGATCTACACGACTTGCGATGCTGCGACCGTTGGGTAGCAAATATTGCTGTTCGGCGATCCTGATCTCGCCTAGCTCAAGCGTATGGGTCGTCCAAGGGTTGAGTAGGGAAGAGATATGTGTCTTGGTGTGGTGGTCATTCAGAAACAGCCTACAACGCAGAGGATATGTGAGCGGTATCCACACAATAGAAGTGCCTAGACGTCTCACCACTTTGCCTTGTGTTGGAACTGCTCGATAGCCTCCTTGAGGATCTGCTTATTGGCGAGAAACCAAGGGGCTGGGTAAGCCCATTTTCTGGAACGCGTTTCGAGGCCAGGAAGTGTGACTTGAAATCCTTCAATTGATGGAATCTCGTATTCGACCATGAACTCGCTGTTCTGATTTGTGATTGTGAAAGGGAGCTTGGTCCTCCATATTTCGTGGTAGACTAGATCGCGGATCTCCCGAGGTAGTCGCAGGAAGGTCGAGGGTAGGCTTATGTTGCCGGGGTTCTTCACTTTGCGACGCTTTGCGGAGACAGTCGCTGCATTGCGTCCAGCGGCGACGCGGGATTCCGCTGCGTTGGTCCCCTCTGTCAGCCTTCGTTTAAGCGGCATGGTGGTCGATTCCATGTTCGAATTTTTGCCTTGGAAGTGTGGCCAACAGGAGTAGTGGACGAGAGTGGTCCGCCGAAAAGTAGGCTGGATGGTGTATAGTATGTAGATTTCAAAATCCCTGGTGATTTGTATCTTCGGTGGTTGATGTTGGTGCCTACAAGGCTGCGGTGGAAATGTGGGGTTTGTAGCTAAGCGGACGCTAGCCAATAAGGGCAAGCGTAGCCGACTCATACTGGTGCACCCTCGACTCTAATTAATCTACATTGCTCTCTTGTCAAGCTTTGGACGTGGCTTGTCAAAGCTCGGACCAAAAATCGGCTACGTTGCTCCAGATTGTACATGGGCTTGATTCACATCTTATCGTACCTCTTTCAGATCTTCGTATGCTTATCTCTCATTCTGCTCCACTTCTGCCGGAAGACCTTGCACACGCGTATCACCACGCACTAGACGTATACCTTGTGAGGGTGCTATAGTCCGAACGGGCTCGCATATCGACTTAGCTTCGACACTAAATGCGGTCCAAGCAGGGTTGCAGATCCTATCCCCAGACAACCTGATAGCGGAACGCCGGAAGTGTCACCTCGGTACAACGTTACTCAAGGCTATCTTATAAACACTTGCCATACCAGCTTACCTTCTCTTTATACTTGTTTATCTCCCCCTGGCTCTGCTTTCCCTAGTCTCGTAAATCTACACCGTCTGCATGGCCGACACCTCACTTGATAATCACGATGGCGCAACGGATATCCCTGGAACCGTTCATCTGGTCGATCTCCTCGGTACGATCAGTGCGCGACATGCAGAGGGTGGCCAGCGAGATATCGTTCTCGTCCCATCTCCATCTTCTGATCCGGATGATCCCCTCAACTGGTTGCCGTCGAGGAAAGCCTTGAGCACGGTATGCATGTGTGTCTATACGCTCATGGTTGGTATTGCTAGCGCTGCTATCTACTCGGTTTTGGTGCCGATTAGTCAAGAAACTGGGTTGACGCTGAACGATCTCAATCAAGGCACTGGGTTCGTTCAGGACTATTTGAGCTTGATATGATACTAACGTATATCAGCTACATGTTTCTCTTCTTCGGATGGGGCTGTCTGCTATGGCAGCCATTAGCGCTCCAGTACGGAAAACGACCAGTCTATCTCCTCTCTATTCTCGCAACTATTGCAACTCAAGTCTGGGCTCCACACACGAAAACGAACGGGCAATGGATAGCCAACAAGATAATACAAGGCTTCGTGGGATCGCCCATCGAGAGTTTGTGTGAGATTAGCATCACGGATATCTACTTTACACATGAGAGAGGTCGATATCTTGGATTGTATGGCCTCCTTCTTGCTGGAAGTAACTTCTTCGCTCCAATCATTGCTGGATTCATTGCAGACGCTCAAGGATGGCAGTGGGTTTTGGTAAGTTCCATCCATCCTTTATAACGGGTAGCTGACCAGAAGTAGTACTGGTGTGCAATCTTCAACGGCATTGGCTTCGTGTTCCTCTTTTTCTTCATGGAAGAAACAAACTTTAACCGCCATCAAGCCAACACTCCGCAAAGCACACCCAGAAACAACAGCCCTACCGGGACCAAAGACGCCGAAAAAGCCACCGCAACCGAATACCCACAACCCACATCTCACTCACCACCCCAAACCCGCAAAACCTACCTCACCAAACTCAAACTCTTCCAAACCTCTGACCTCCGCAAACCAAACCAACTAAAGGGCATGGTCACCCGTCCCTTACTCTTTGCCACCTTCCCTGTAATCTTCTACGCCGGCTTCTCCTACGGCTCGAACCTGGTCTGGTTCAACGTGCTCAATGCCACCGCTTCCCTCATCTTAGGCGAAACATACAGTTTCTCTGCCAGTATGGTCGGCGTAGCTTACGTCTCGCCACTAATCGGGGTCGCACTGGGCGCCGCATACACAGGCTGGGTAGGCGATTACTTCATCATCCGCAAAGCGCGCAAAAACAATGGCATCATGGAATCCGAGCACCGCCTCTGGCTCTTCGTCCCCTCCCTGCTCCTCATCCCCTTCGGCCTCATCCTCTGGGGCGTTGGCGCTGCACACCACGTGCACTGGTTCGGACCCGTCTTTGCCATGGGCGTCATCGGTATGACGAACATGATCGGCTTACAACTCTCCATCGCGTATTGTATCGATTCGTATCGCGCGTTGTCGGGCGAGGCCATCATCACGGTTATTCTGATACGCAATACAATGAGTTTTGCGATTGGGTATGGAATTACGCCTTGGGTTACTGATATGGGACTGCAGAGCTGTTTTATCACTGCTGCATTTGTGGGGATGGCACAGGTTTGTAGTATTTTCTTCATGATGAAATACGGGAAGAGGTTGAGGGAGAGGAGTGTGGAGAGGTATGGGAAGTTTGTTGGGGTTATGGCGGAAAGTGGGATGATACATTAGTGAAAGTGGGTTGAAGTGGTGGTAGTGGATGCCCAGTGTTGTTCGATCTTGGAAGGTCCAAGAGTACTACGGGAAAACGAATGGCTTGAGGTGTGGTGTCACGTATACGGACCTCCAATTTCTACTGTTGAAGTGGTCGATCTCGTAACTTACATGCGTCGTGTTTGTGTTGGCACAACGATATATAACCTCTATGACGGTGGACCGGCTCGCCTTCAGCGCGTTTTTCTTGTCTACACAGAAAGCCGTTCTCTAGGACACCCCGATGGGGCTGGCGTCAAAGACAATGTCGGACACTTATCTACTTGACTTGTAGTCAACCTCAGGTATGAGGAACGTGATGGCTATCCGCGAGTAAAGGAGTTCGGTCCAACGAACATCTTAGAGCAGGGAATGCGCGCATGTGACAGAGTTATCATTCGTTCCGCGAACTATCCAGACAGATTTGTTTTTGTCTATCCTTTTCGTACATAACCGCCTTGCCACGAGCCCCTAGAGGCGCCCTAATGCTCGTTACCGTGTCCAGCAATGCGAGTCTCCTACCAATTCTGGCCAGTGGTCCGCTGCCACATATTGACCACGCTCGAATTCTTCAGTTCGGGGAACAGATTCCGGTAATTGAAGGCAACGTGTCGCAGAATTCTCTCCAGCTTAGCTCGCTTAGTCATTCCATCACCATTCCTCTTCAAGGCCACTACAATCAGGTGTTGGAGCTTTTGGAACTTCTCGCTTGGATAATATCGACGCTTCAATGAGAACGTGATCTGCCGCTTCACATGCTCACAATTTGACAAAAACCTGTCCTTGTACAGAAGATTCAGGACTGTGTGACTGCACTACCAAGCAACATAATTAGAGTTCAATCAACTCATGCTGCGCGAATTCACTTACAGGCATTAAGCTCGCGAAAAAGAGTGGCTGGGCGATAAGTTCCGGGAACGAAGTAGGATTAGAGATCACCCATGGCACAAGTTGTGACTCAATGAGGCATCTTAGCATAGTTGGATCGTATAGATGAGAAGTAGGCTGACATGGAGTAACACTGCCAAGTAAATGATGCAGCATTTGCTTGCTTGCGATCTGAGTGGCACCGTTGTCGTACGTTACATTAATGGACTATTCTATGTCAAGGGCGTACGCAGTACTTAGCGCATTTACTCACATTTCTTGACACCCGATCGTTAATACCCTTCATTAGAACCCCTGCCGCGGCCCCTCGGTTGAAATTGTCAATAACTGAAGGCCCCCAAAGCAGGTCAACTATAGGCGTCTCTGAACTTGCTGGTTCATTGCGCTGGTCATAATCAGCACGAAGAAGACTGACCGGATGGGAAAACTTACTGGCGAGACGGCTTTGGGGGAAATACGATCGAAGGCTGATGAGTTGGTTTCGAGGTCATCAGACTTGCCGACTGCTCCGCCAGCGGCAACGGCCTCTTGGCCCAGGTCAGTCAAACCATGCTCTCGCTTAACAACGGTAACGGGTGGGCCACCCACGGAGATGGGATTGGCTGTCGTTTCGTCGACATCTGCACTGAGCCTGTCCTGCTGCCACCTCGTAGCTCTATCATCGTGTTCTTTCAGGCGTCGGGAGGTAGGTGCAGGCGTGGCACGAGCAATGTTCCTTCCGGAGTCTTTCGCTGTGGCGCGTTCGAGCATGGTGGTGTCCCCTTTGTGAAGGTTCCGGAGGCTGTCAACCCACTGCTGGTATTCGTCGTCCGGCATGTCGTCCAAGACAGACTGTATCTTGTTGCGAATAACCTTCCTTCTTGCTGCTGGCCCAAGTTGTTGTTGTACCACCGGAAGGGCATGGTATGCAAATAGATCCGACGTTATTTTGAAGATGTCAGCGATATCATCCGCAGTGAGACCCTTAGCGTCCACGTTCCAGCGCCACTTTTTCGACACCTTCTTCTCCTCTGTGACCGAAGGCTTGCCTTGCCTCGTCGCGGCTGGTTCGT
>Ga0247803_1000582_pt1 | contig 19622 bp, 20 predicted proteins | sample UWRJL014104B1_FD_180928 | JGI IMG/M metagenome (GOLD analysis project Ga0247803, IMG submission 180928) | Plant litter microbial communities from Arlington Agricultural Research Station in Wisconsin, United States - UWRJ-L014-104B-1 | ecosystem: Environmental > Terrestrial > Plant litter >...
AGACGAATAGTGGCTCTCCCACGGCTTTATAGTCAGGCGCGCGACGGAATGCGGAACCACGTTCTCGACGTCGTGCAAGCTGCTGGGTAGGTGACCATGAAATCTCGCACAAGATTCCCAGCTAATCCAAGCGCTTAAGGCCGACCTCGGTCCCTCGCCGTCCGACTGGCAAAGAAACCGAGTCCCCGCATTTGGCTGGATGTGCGCTTACCGCATGGTGACTTGGGCCGGCCGAAAGAGGAGCTATCGCCGCTGCCTAGGGCGGTTGGCCATGGTACAAAGAAATCCATCTGGGGTTTTCGAGCTGGGTTGCTGATGCGCTGACCGTCTAGCACGGTGGCGGGCTTGAATTAATCAGTGACTGTCCAGCAGTCCCGATTTCGCGTTGAGTAAGCGGGTGGCGCGAGTGCTGACAGCGGCAGGGCTCACGCTCATGCAAGGCTCGATGGTGCTCGTGTCGTCGTCGCCATGTCGTGTCGGTCTGGTCTGGCGGGCGACGGGTATAGGCGGTTCTTTCATGGCGGAAGGGCTCCGCGAACACGAAGGCGAGGCCCTGCAGACGTTTTGGTGGAGGCGAGCGACCGGGATGGGCGAGATGGCGTCGGCCAAAGCAGCTAGCGCGATCTGCTGCGTGTCACGGCAAGCGGGATGGCACCATGTACAAAATGCTACAACAGGATGGGGCATTTGCAGTCGTTCCGGCGCGTGGCATGGCATAAAGCCCGCGGGCCGCCCTCAGCTCAAACCCTCAGGCTGATGTGCAGATGCCGCGCTCCCATGTCCTGACAGCCGGGCGACTCTGCGGGCACGGGTATATGGCTCCGCTTAGTATGTAGCAAGCAGCCGTACGCGGCGCCGCACGGGGCCAAGCTTGTCCTCAAAACCAAAACTCGACGTTCGGGCACCTCGCCCTTCTCCACCCGTCCCTTCACAACCCCCCCATAAGCGCTGCTGCCCTCGCCGTCCTCTATGAACACACCGATAAGGCCTCTGGAAGTCGTCTGTCGTGCGTCTCGCCCGTCCGTCCCCCAGCGGCTGGCCTGCTGACCAGCTATGGTTAATTCGAAGAATGTCGCCTTCAAAGTCAACAAGCAAACTCCCTCCAACGGCCCTCCGCCCCAGGCTTATGGCACCGTCATCAACTGTCGAAAGCCGGGCGGGAAGCGGGCGTTGCGCGCCGAGAAGGAGGTGAGGTCGCAGCGAGTGCGTCTGACCAAGATCGCCGACGCCGACACCGACCATCCGGATAGGAAGCGGAAACGTGGAGACGAGGACGAGGGAGATCTGCATTCCTCCGCATCTGGCCCACTCCACGACGATCCAGTCCGCGAATCTGTTTCTTCTGCATTCTCCACCAGACCACCCTCCCCGGAAAAGCCGCACGTGTACAAGCCGACCAAGTTCCGCAGAGGCAAGGTCATGTCCAAGGGCGTCGACATTGACTGCTGGCACACCATCCTGTCCTTTTCCGACCCCGCGCAGCTGCTTGAGCTGCGCACCAAGATCTCCTCGTGCTACCGCTTTCTGCGCGACTATCCCATGCTGTGGAAGCACAGCAGGACCAACTACTACCGCGACACCCTCCCGGATCCGCCCTCGGAGCTCACGGAATTTCAGTACGCTCATCTACGCCACGGACACGGCTGCATGAGCTGCGGCACCCGGTCCACGCGCAAAACCTACTGGGCCTTTCTCCGCCGGTGGTGCAAGAAGTGCCTGCATTCCAAGACGATCAAGGAGGTTGATGCACTGGCCCTGTTCAAGGACGAAAACGGCGAAGACATTTCATTTATTCAAAAGTGCCTCCCCTCGGGCATATTCGACTCCTGGGGCAACTTTGTGGGCGTCGGACCCGCGACGACCCACTCTCTCAAGACCGTCTACCTCACATCTGACGTCCACAAGCTGATTGCGGACTTTCTGGAAGCCATGAAACAGCCCTCCGCCCCCATGCCAACGTGGACGGAGGACAGGGTCAAGGCTGTCGAGGAGCGGCACGAGTTTGCACGCAAGATGGAGCTGTGGGAGGACGCGACGCGCCAGTCCAAGTCTTGCAAGCACAGCGAGAAGAAGGCGGCGCGCCGTACCTTCTTCGTCTGGAAGGCGAGCCAGCTCTCCCCGCCCATCAGCGTGCGAGAGGTGGAACTCTGCCCGGCCTATCGGCGCGCCGTTGCCATTCCCAAGGAACCTAACATGACATCGTGGCTTCAGCTGAAACCGAAGCTCGAGAAGGAGGTGGCAGACCTCCGAGCCAAGGGCGGACCGTCGCCCATATTGCCTGCGTATTCCGCGTCTGGCACTTCGACGCCGAGTACGGATTATCGCTACTAGCTGTGGATACACCTTTTCTCGAGTATTTTGACTTCAGCACGACTTTTGATGGATTAATGACGTCTCTTTTATTGCATCGGGTACGGAGTTGGATCGAGCATTGCGACCTACGATTTCCTTGTTCTCACTGTCTATACGTTTTAATTGTTGCATTGGTGGGCATACCAGTGGCGCTACGGTGGAGGAATGTAATCATGACCGGTGGACAAGACATAGATGTAATGATAGTCCTGATAGCCTTACGAATATACATATATCCTCTTTCGAAAATTGAGTTTACTACTACCTAAGAAACAATGCGCGTCCAGATGCTTTGCCGGACTGTCGCGCTTCGGCGGATGCCGGCCATACTGCAGATGCCGCAATGCCGCAAGTATGCCGCGCCTGGACACGATGCTTAACAAGCCGTTCGAGTCAGCAACATGGCGGCAGCCACGCTACAATGCGATGGCAAAGCTCACGATAGCTCAGAAAATTGCCAGAATATACAGCAAAGATAGACACAGAGCCTCAAGAACATACCCCTCAATCCTATGCATTGTCGTCGATCGTACCGTGCCGCAACCAATCACAGCGCGCGGAACAGGGCTGACAACGAGGGGAAACCTGAGGCTCTGCGAGACATATATACAGCACCAGCGCCAACCTAAGACACGCGAACATGACCTTTTGACCCCGGACCCACTGCCCCAAAACTACCCTCGTCGGCGAAAGAAGCCATCATTTGCAAGCCGGCGACGGATTACAAGAGCAGCGGCGTTCTAGAAGATGACCGAATCAGGCGCGTTTGATTGGTCGCGCGAGGTGGTGTCAGGGTCCACTTTGATAACGTGCGCCGGGTTAAAACGAAGAGCGTGGAATCTTTTTTCTTGCGAAAGACATTTTGCCACGTGAAGCTCTACCTCGTCCTTTCCACTCACGTTAACTCTACGTCGTCACGCTTCGTACACGCTCACTCAATTGCCCTTTCCACCCATCCGAGACTCCACCGGGAGCTGTAGAAGAAGCGATAAGAAATCTTGAGCTGGCGGCGAGCTTGAGGGACATCATCAAACACCCCACGATACAGCATCACCAACATCCTCACAATGGCATCCGCTTCTCGAACCTTTACCCGCGCCCTGCGCACCGCATCAACACCTACCCTCCGCACCACCTCCCGCACCGCCCGTGTCGCCGCTCCAGCCTTCCGCCAGCACAACCAACGCCGCGGCTACGCCTCGCAGCCCGACTCGCAGCCAGACAAATATGAGGGCAACCCCCGCGGCATGCTCTGGGGCGCCGGCGCCTTGCTCGCCGTCGCTACCGGCTACGGCGTCTACATGACCAAGCCCGAGTGGTTTGGCAAGGAGCCCAAGGCAAACGCTATCTTTACGCCCAAGTTCGAGGACTACCAGAAGGTGTACGATCATGTGGCGAAGCTGCTCGAGGAGAAGGACGACTACGATGATGGGAGTTATGGACCCGTGCTGCTGCGACTGGCATGGCATGCGTCTGGAACGTACGTAGCCACCACTTCTCCCCACCATGTCCCTCTACAAGCAATGTGCAGATGCTAATGAGCGAACAGCTACGACAAGCTGACCAACACTGGCGGCTCCAATGGCGCAACCATGCGCTTCGCCCCAGAAGGTGACCACGGCGCAAACGCCGGCCTCAAGGCCGCCCGCGACTTCCTTGACCCCGTCAAGGAACACTTCCCCTGGCTCACCTACTCGGACCTCTGGATCCTCGCCGGCGTCTGCGCCATCCAAGAGATGCAAGGTCCCAAGATCCCCTACCGCCCCGGCCGTTCAGACCGCGACCTCTCCTTCTGCACACCCGACGGCCGTCTCCCCGACGCGAGCAAAGGCTCGAGCCATATCCGCGCCATCTTCGGCCGCATGGGCTTCGGCGACAAGGAGATGGTTGCCCTGTCTGGCGCCCACGCTCTCGGGCGCTGCCACACGGATCGCTCCGGCTTCGACGGCCCCTGGACCTTCAGCCCTACCACCATGACCAACGACTACTACAAGCTGCTGCTCAACGAGAAGTGGGGCTGGAAGAAGTGGAACGGTCCCAAGCAGTACGAGGACGTCAGCACCAAGACGCTGATGATGCTGCCGACGGACATGGAGCTCATCAAGGACAAGAGCTTCAGGGTGTACACGGAGAAGTACGCCGCGGACAACGACTTGTTCTTCAAGGACTTCTCCGAGTCGTGTATGACGCTGTTCGAGCTGGGCGTGCCGTTCACGGTGGCGGAGGACCAGCGGTGGGTGTTCAAGAGCTCGTTTGATTAGATCGATGGTGGAGGTTGTTTGTGAGGAGGGCTTGCATTTTGGGAGTATAAAGATGATATCCTGTTAGATTGAGTGAGACGACGGGATAGACTAGACTGCGTGGATTCTCCGCGTCGCGGAGGATCGGTAATACGGCTGTAGCCCCTAGATGTAGATTCGCTCTGTATTCTATTCGTGTTTGATATCGCGGAGTCGATTGTACGTTATGGAATTTTTACCTTTGAATGGTATTCTCTCGATTGCTACTAGTTTCTTGCATGTTGCCAAAATATCCATGTGTAGACTTGTGATCGTATGGTATATACCTCGCTACACCTGCAGCCTTAAATTGCCAACCCCCCCGGTCATTAGTCCGTAGTCACACACATATACCCCACACCGCCATTCATGTACAACACGCCTGTGTCACTCTCGTCTCCCTTACAGTTCTAATCAGCCCTCAACGTCTGCGCAATCTGCTCGCACTTCTTGTTCCACCATTTGGACTGATCCACCTCGATCTTCCTCAGTTCCTCAGTCTGCTTCACACCCAGCTTGCCCACCGTCTCCTCCAGTCCCTTGAGCTCGTCTTCTGCCAATGCTGGCAGTGCGGCGATGGGATGGTTCTTGTACAACGATGGTCCGGACAGGAAGGAGGGGTACTCGTGATGTGGGTCTTGGAACGTGACACGCTTCTTAGGGGCTACCGGGGGACTGTCATGCTCAGGGACGAAGAGCGGGGACGATGGAGACGACGCCGGAGGTTCGACGAGAAAGGCACTCATCGCCTCGATGCCCAAACACGCGACACCCGTTTTGTAGATCTCCCCAACAACCCTCTCCCACTGCGCCTCCAGCAACCTAATCTGCTCAACCTCCTTCCCATGCTTCTCCTCAAACGCAACAAACAGCTCCTGGAGCGACACACTACGTAGCGTTTCCGACGTCTTATCGCGATGGAGATGAACATTTTTGACCTCGTAATCGCCAATAGGACGGAACGCCTTCTCAGTCACGCGGTCGTACTGTGCGCTGAGAGTGAGCTTGACAGGGGACGCGTTGGCGTCGGAGATCTTAGGGGTGGAAGAGACGGCGGTGAGGTTGCAGGTGTAGAGGGAAGTTACGAGGGTGGAGAGAGTGGTGGAGAGCTTAGTGGTGACGGTCTCGTAGAGGTGCGCGCGGTAGGCGGTGCTAGTGTCTGTTTTCGCCGTCAGCTACGAACTTGATAGAGGGGAGATGGCAGACGCGCCTTTGAAGGCGAGAGCTAGTGGATGCATATCCGACTTCTTGCTTTGGCCTGCCCTCTGCGGGCTGGCTGAGCTCGAGCGTGCGCTGCCGCTTGGGGGCTTCTGGATCGAGGATGATGCGGCGGCTGGTATACGCGATGCCCTGGTGTTTTTCTTGGGCGTGACATGTGCTTTCTTTCTGATTGGGAGTCGAGGTTTCTTGAAGACGCCGGCGGCAGAGAAGGACTGCTTGCTTGGAGCGTTGGTGACAGTGACGTCCTTGTCTGGCGCGACATTCGCAGCTCGGAGGGTTCTAGCGGGGCGTTGGGCTTGCATCCTGTTGGCCTTGGAGGCACAAGAGTACAGTACAGAGGGATGGAGGGCAGTGATTGGGGGCGAGGTGAGGTGGAGAAAAAGGTGTGGGGTTGGGAAGCGGACTGTGAACGAGGAAAGAGCGACTGCGGATAAGCCCTCATGTGATTCCAGATCGGACGACAACCGCGACGAACTGTTAGAAATTGTCGAGGAAGGGAGTACAAGCAACTGGAGGATTAGAACATTATGAAATTCAATGCATAAAATGAGGTTGCCAGTCATGCCCTGATACAAGTGCGAAAATACATACTGATGCTGCTCTTAGACGTCTGTTCATTACAGATATGTGTACATTGAATTTTACACGTGCCCATCCTCTCATTCGCTACATTCTTCACTCCGTCGAGATCTTTTTTAGCCCGCCTGCGTTGAGTGACTCTTATTTCGGCGGCTCAGCGCCCTCTGGCGTCGCTACAACCACCTTCTTCTCCTCCAGCAGCTTCGCCAGCGACCCATCCTGATGCATCGTCATCAGAATATCACAGCCACCGACGAACTCCTTCTCAACGTAAAGTTGCGGTATGGTGGGCCATTCCGAGTACTCTTTGATCCCTACAATGTCCTCGTTAGCCAATGCTCAACCTCTCTTCCAGCGTATGTCCCGACACGAGCCGTTCGCATCCCCACGTATCGAATATGTACGCACCTGTTCGCAAACCCTCGTCTTCAAGCACATTAAACGCTGTAAACTTCTCCGGATCCACGCCCTGCATGCCCAGAATCTGTATGCTCGCTCTCGAGAACCCGCATTGTGGCGTCTCGGGCGTGCCCTTCATGAAAAGCACGACCGGTGCGGAGGAGACCGCCTTGTCGATCGCTGTGCGCATTTCATCGGAGAGGAGGCGGATTTGAGTCGAGCTGAGGAAGCGAGTGGGAGGGGCGGAGGCGAGGGGGCGGGTTGCGCGGGTTGCAGCGCGGAAGGCCTGTGGAGGTATTAGATCGGAGCTTGCGTATGGAGAGAGGTGATGGGGTGTACCGAAGGAATTGCTCGTCTTGAGAACATTGTGATGGTTTGTGGGATGTGAGGTGAAGTGAGGTTGTGAAGGTGGTGTTCGATGACCTCCGCGTTCGCCGCAAAATGTTTGGGTGAGGTCAGGGCGCCAAGACAATGGTGATATCACTAATCGCTCCCTAGACTACTCTACGCTTCCTTCACTGGATTGATCACATTCGTAAAATGCACCATCTTCCGTCTATGATTCGACGCTATACCCTTGTTGTTTCTAGGGCCTCCGTTTTCTTGTATTTCCAACTTTGAAGACGAAATTTTCGCGTCCCTCGTCGGCAATAGAACCTTGAGTATGCAGGCTATGTCCCATTTTCCGTACAGACTATTCGGTATCATTCTTATGGGACTCAAATCGCTCTCTACCTTCTTTCGTGTGCAGTTCCACTTGCTTATAGATCATGGCAGAGTTATATGATGTATATTGAGCTGCTCTTGGGTTTCGAATGTGGAGACTGCAAGGAGACGAAACGTAGATAGCCAATATTGCGCAGGTTGACAAGACCCGCGACGACTTCGACAGCATTCACCCAACACCGATACATATCTAGCCATCGCCATATCTGATAGTCGACTGTAAAGCACCACAAGTGGGGAACGAAGCGTGATCGAGAACGAGTATCATCAATACGTATCCAAAAGAGCTTGGGCCTATGCGGCAGGATTCGCGTTTTGCGGATCTTGTTCGCAGTGCCGGGTAGAAGTAAGCGTAGCGAGGATCCAGGCTGTGGAGGAGCTGGGAGACTGGCATGCCCTCCTGATGCTACATGATATGGAGCGGGACTGTGTCACATTTTGCAGGGGCGGACAGGTTGAGTTCAATCAATACGATGGGTACTGAGACCTCTCCGGAGAGGCCTTACAGACTGTGCACCCCGTCTAGTGGACTGGTTTCGACGCACTATTCGGCATCGGGGAACGGTTGAAGTTCAATGCGAAGATGAGAGCTTCAATCTCGAGATCCCGACACCCTGAAGTCAGAGAAGAAGCGGACCTCGGACCGGAGAAGAACGTCCCAAAGCACTGCACACAGCCCTCCGTCGACGCAAGCCATTTCGCTACAAAAACCCACGACACCAAGTCAATCTGGCCCACCTAGATGTGAAATGGCTTTTACGATGAGAGCAATTGTAGCGAGTGCACGAGAAGGAGTCTCGCTTCAAGAGGTACTATTTCGATGCATACGCCAACGATCATCGGTCTCCATTCTATATTCAGCCTCTGCAAGGTCCGTCACTGCCACCGTTCGTCGTGATGGAAGCTGTATTCAAGACTTTCAAGCGCAATATGCTTAAGATTGCGCATTCAAGAGAACTCGCGGTGCTCTCCTCATCCGGCAGTCGCGTGTAACGTTTCGCGGCATAGAAGTACATTGAGAAACGAGGGCGGCAGCCATAGCTTGAGAACTCCTCAACCCTCCAATCCCACAGAGCCTACGATTGTACTCCAAAACAACCTTCTACATCCTAGATAACATGGATCCTCGAAGATTAAACTTCCTTGGCCGATTCTTCCTTCTTGCCCGTATGTTGAAGCCTTCGATCCACCGTGTTGGTAAAGTACTTGTTGAAGTCCTTGCAGCAAAAGGCGCAGGCTACTGCGATACCCCCGAATACCAAACTAACGTAAAACACCATATGATACGACTTGACGTTTCCGTCTCGAATAGCCATAAGATATGATGGAAGCCTCTCTTTGGTGATGCCAGGGACCTTGGCCAGTGCGGCGGCAGCGCCCTGAAGTCCTGCCCCGATGGCCGCAGAGATCGAGGTTTGCGCAAGGCCGTCTTGCATCGCGAGCGCAGTAACTCTGGGAGGGATCTCCTTTCTCTTCGTCGAGGTGAGCACGCTGGAAAAGACAGCCGTGGCAACGGAGCCCAGAGTCGATCGCATCGACCCAAGGAGTCCACTGGCCAGACCGAGATCCTCTGGTGGTACGGTGAAGGGAACAGCGATGATAGCAACCACCTCAACAATGCCGACCGCGAATGCTCCAAAAGCGCACATACAGATGGCGAGCGTCCTGGTCGAGGCATCAGTCGCAGCCATGGCGCCGATGAATCCGCACATGGCAAGGGCTGAGATACGCAGTTGCCAGACACCAAATCCGAATCGGACTGTGCCTCCGCCTACCACTTGTCCGAAAGCAATTGAACCGCCGAGTGTACCGGACACTAATCCAATCATGATAGAATCCGTTTCGAACAGCGCTGATACCATTTGAGGCCAGATGACGGTTAGACTGTAGTAGAACATACTGCCAACAGCAGCAACGCCGGCGAGAGCCATGAAGGGGCCGTTCATGAACATGGCCATTGGAACCAACGGGTATTTTAGCGGCATGTAGATTTCTGGAGCACGTTAGTTGCTAAGCACAAACTAGATGACGTTCACACATACCGTAACATGCGAATGCACCGAGAATGCAGAAGCCCAAGACCAGCGGGACCAGTACGTTGTAGGAGGTCCATGGATACAAGCCACCACCCCATGAAAGCCCAAGAACGAACGAGGTGAGACCGCCGGCGAAAAGGACGATTCCAACCCAATCGAGGTCCTTCAAATCCTGCCGTAGACTGCGGCCCTCGTGTAGCTGTTTGCGGGTCGGTGGGTGATAGCAGAGGAAAAACAGAAGGACTGAAATCGCGTTCGAGATCAAATTGAGGTGGTAATTGAGACGCCATCCGATCGTCGTGTAGGCTGCGATGGCTCGAGCGATGAGAGGTCCGAAGGCGGCGAGAGGGCACGTCGTGAGGAAAAGGAATCCAGTGAGGACAGCGCGGTGCTTGTTAGCTACCAGCTCCATGAGAACGAAGCTGATCACAGTCAGTAACTATACATGAGCTCGTTATGGAGCACTAACCTGAACGACGTCTGAACAGCACCAGCGAGTCCAATGAACACTGTGCCTCCAAGGATGATGTCGATGTTGGTTGCAGTCGCACAGATGATGGAGCCGAGCATGCCGAGAATGCCACCTCCGATCATAAACCATCGTCGGCTATGTCTGTATCAGTTTGATACCCTTCATGTAGGCAAGGTCTTACTCACCCGAGAATGTCACTAAGTCGTCCCACGAGAATCAAGCCCACGCCACCGCAAAGTGTCTTCACAATCGGGATGAGAGCGTAGTTGGGATCGGGTCCCAAATCGGCGTTGATTATGGTAATGGTATTTGCCGGGAGAACGTATCCTAAGGTCGAAGGTCAGATAGATTTCGCTGGATCCCTCGATGTGTGCATACCCAGGTAGAGGCCCTGAGCCATGAAGACGACAGCGGCCACCGAACCAATGAAGCGCCAGCTCCTATAATATCCCGCGGGCATCTCACTGAGATCACCGCCTTTGGCTTCGGCAGCGACCTCATCGTGAGACGAGCCGTTGGAGACATTCTCAATCGCGTCCGTCTGGTATTTTTTCTCGTCAACAGCCATGACTGCGAGCGAACACAGACTGGCGAGATGTCGACCCAGATTCTGGGAAGATCGACAATATACTTATACCCCAGACCGCACTCTTCTAAATGCAGCTGTGGAGTAGCGCGGGGTGCCCTAGACCCGCTTGGGTTGAAAGAGTAGTCGCAGAAGTCAGTTCACCCATCAAGCCGGTAAATGTTCCCCAGATTACCCCACACTACACGCATCCTCATTAGGAATGGGTCCGGGGTAAGCCAATCAGACGGGGACAACCCTACAGTGGGACTGCTCTTCAGACCTTGCGATTGGGTGGTATTTCGACCATCGTTCCGACGAGTAGGAAGATGGAAGCATCTTAGGCTCGCATTCTTGGAAGTTGGGTTTGGGACAGGCCACGCCGGAGGCTGTAGGTATTCCGAGTAGCTGTGGCGGAAAAGTAATCGCAAGCGAAGGACTTTGAGAGGAAGTTGGATGTCTCCGCATTGATCGACGCGCGCTAATGAATCAGCGCTCGACACGATGAATCATTTTGTATGATTCAGCAAATCGCAAGGTTTTGACAGTGGGAAAGTCGCCTTTGACACCTCCGAACATGTATAGCTATAAGAGAGTCAAGCTCTAGCTTTCGACTTGAGGCTATTGCGAAATTTCCTGTGATTATCTCGTTTAGTGTTCTCGTGTATTGGCAAATTTAAAAGCAGTCCATAGTTGACACCTCACAGTGATTTGTAAAAGAAATTGACGCATCTTCATTATTAGACCAGCGGCTACTAATTCTTCTCGGTAGATGCCAATCTAGCTTTGAACCTGGGCTACATCTGGTTCAATTCTCTGCGTCAACAATCACGCGATTGTTCCGCATCTCACCTCGCAACTACAAGCGGTTGAAGGCCTGCAATCGTATGAGAAGGTGTTCGGTCTGGCATTGAAAGTTGTACACGCACACGAATGGAAGCAGTAAGAGTCTAGGTAGCCTGACATCGCCGACTCAATTCATTTAAGTTGGAGCATATCGTGCACTGTATTACAGGACGGCATGGGCGCTGCACAAAGATCTCACAGGGCATGTTATGGGACGAATTAGAGATAAGATTTTGCAATTTTCTGGTGGTAATTTGACTATCTAGAAACAAGGAGAGCCTGGTGGTAGACCAGCGAGAGCTGGTGAGACTTGCAGAGCAAGTGGACGATCAGCGAAGGTTACTAGCAGTTGCTAGGTTATCAGTTCTGCTTCTTCAAACTCACCTGAAGAGCCATCTGCTCTCCAAGAAGATTTGTTGATCAGTCTTGGTCTTGACGATGCTGTCATTGTCCTCGGGGAGAGTTGCTGGGCCAGAAGTTCCACCCAAGGTGCGCTTGGTGAACTCCTTCTTCTTGGTACTACGATTGAGGTGGGTCTCAGAAGCCGTCATGGCAACAGGAGTTGACGTCGCTTGTAGACGCTGCTGATTCGCCTACCACTCGCAGTCCTCCACAATGGCACCCTCAGAAACTCGTTCCGCTGAGCTTCCGCAGGAACTGAATCTGTGTATTTGCTACCGGCCCCAGCGATGGCAGCTTGAGTGGGAGGCTGAGGGGGGGGGCTGAATGGGAGCTTGGGTGGGAGCCTGGGTGGTGGGCTGGGTGGTAGTCTGAGTCTTGGTCTGAGGTTGTCGCTTTGGAGCTGGGGTAAGCCTGCGCATTGCTATGTTACCCTGAGCATCGAGGGTCGGCAAAGTATATAGCTGTGTACGCTGCTGCTGATATGGGTGGCTATCGCAGCACTGCAGAGTCCAGTCGATGGTCTCCTCGGTGCAATAACCTTGGCTAATCATGTACTCGTACCAGTGCTTGCTTGGTCGCACTTTCGCCGCTTCCGCATGTACTCGGCAGGGATACTAGGTTCGGGCGGCGGCTCTAAATTGCCGTCTACAACATGGACGTTGGTTAGCCATGCCTGTGCGCAGACCGTGGGAGCAAGGAGGGAGCGGAGAAGGATGTGAGCTGGGTAAGAGAGACAGAGGAGGATGGAGTCATTGTGATTGGGGCAGGTGGTCGGGCCAGCCTTTGGGCCCGTGCCTAACCCGCAGGCCGCCCGCTGAGACGCAAGCACGCTAGCTCTGCGCCTGTGGCCAACCGCACGCCCACAATCTCAGCCCTGAGAAGCGCCAGCGACTTGTACATCGTGCCCGAGCAAAGCGCATTTGTCACCGATTCGAGCCACCCGCTCAACCTGAGCCAACACAATACCTTTCAGCCCGCTGGGTAGTCAAGTCGAAAGTTGCTGGTGCTGGTGCTGGTGCTGGGCTGGTACGGGCGCTTCATGCTCTGCATCCTATCTACCACACTCATTTTCTGCACGACCGAGCACGACCCATCATCGCCTGCCCGACGAAACCGCTCTTGAACGAGGCCCCTTCAACATGTCAGTCATAGCTACGGCCTCATCCGCCCACCAACGGACCTTCGATGATCAACACTACCACGAGACAACTTGGACTCCAGGAGAGGAGCCTCGGAGGCGATGTCTACGAGTCATTACGCGTTTATGCCGCTCGGAGTGGCATTTCACGATTGCCTTCGAGGGATCGCTGCATGAAGATGGCCGAGTCCGTGTGGCAAAAGCACAACGGCGTCAAGATCTTGCAGATCTATATGCCTGCCTTGACTTCGACAGCCTACAATTGAAGAACGACACAGTAACGGAAATCCTCATCAAGCGCGCTGGCGATTCTACACCACCGGTCTATGAGAACGATCTCGCTTATCCCAACCGCGCACTTCCATTGACGGCTCTACCAAATCTTAATAGCGAGTATGCTCACTGTCACGCTGATTTGAGATTCTGTGTCCGAGAAGATCCTCGACACGTAAGATATCCGGCGCTCCATCCTCAACTTTCGACGAAGGACATTTCAGAGATTACAAAGATTCAGCAACTCAGCTCTGGTGTTTATGAGGCGGAAGTCATCTGCTGCAACGAACGGGTCGTCTTCAAGGGAATAGACAGACCTCTGTACGAGCCAAGAGATAGTCAGGTGCTCTACCAAGAGCTCGAAAACCTGCGACAAGTTCAGGGAGCTTACGGTATTGTGGGATTAGTGGCAGCCGTCGTCTCGCAGAATCCGTATCAAACTATCAAGGACGCGAAGACGCCGACGGTACTAAGGGGTATCCTCGTAGATTTTCATCCGAATGGTACGCTAGAAAATGCCCTTAAGAATGCTTCGAAGTACGGCGCCATGATATGGCATAAATGGGCGTTGCAGATAAGCCAAGCGCTTCATTGCCTTCACCAGCACGGAATAAGACATATGGACCTGAAGCCTACAAATATTGTTATTAGCGCTAAATTCGATGCGATCATTATTGATATCAGTGGCATTGGTGGCACGACTAGGGAATGGCTAGCACCTGAGATGCTCGACCTGCTCGAACCATGGTCTGCTGATGGGCTGTCTCAGGTGCAGAACGACATCTGGGCGCTTGGGCAAATCCTGATGTGCATGGCACAAGCCTCGTTCGACAAACTTGAAAACTCTCCACTTCTTCCTATTGCTAAAGGTATGACAACACGAATCCCCTCTTTACGTACAGGTCTACCTGCTGCCGTCGCAGCTCTCTCATGTATACCCAGCCTAGCAACTTAGTAATCAGACCCCACCCCCCTATATGCGAGATACAGCATGCATGTTGCATGAACACCTCAAGCCGTTCCATGATAAGATTTCGAGACGTGAGGCTTGTTGGCAAAGAAGAATCACGAGCCCTCTGATCGTCAAATTCAGTTACGAGCTGGATACTGACAGAACTATCGAGGATACTGGGACGATTCGGTATTGAGATTGGATTTGAATTGAAGAAACAATAGTCCCTTGAAGGAGCAATAATTCTGCCCGCCAACCCAAAACTACGAGTAGTTGGAACCAAAGTATAATGGTGAAGTCCTGTATGACGCCCAATAGAAGAGAAGCGCTCGGCACGAGGTCTAGCCGGTTCCCAGAAGAATCATGTCCGGTGCTGGAAATTCGCGGCGTCCAATCGACACACAGTGGACGCTACGTGGTCGTATTGGCAAAGAGTAAACTGACCAATTACATGGCCAGACAAAGGATGCTCGTGGTATTGCGGCTCCCGCAACGATCAACTTTAGATATCCGAATCTCCATGCTTTCTGGAATGTATGCACACCGTGAGAAGATTCTGTTTTGGCGAGAGGCCGTGGAACTTCTTCAAGCAATTCTATCTTCTGCAGCTAGTATTTCATGATTTCGTGAAATGATCCTATTTCACGTGCCCTTCCATCCACAACCAACACATCCACCTAGAATCAAGTCAAGCCTGAACAACGGAACGAAGGAAACATATTGAACAGTGAGAGATGTAGATAACTCAAAAGGGGTATCGTTAGAAACAAACATTGCGCGAACATAAAATAAAGACATGTACAGCTTCGCATCCTTGGTTATCGCACTAGCGTAGAGCTACTCCAAGTGCGTTACCGGAAGTTGACTCACGGAGAGAAATCGATAAGATGCCAGAGAAGTCGCCTTTATATGGGCACATCAAGCTAGAGCAGGAGTCACCCATCGCTGGGTCGAGTGACCTTGATCATACCGCCGAAATCAGAACTAGAGTCAGAGTCAGAGTCATTGTCGAATTCGTGCCTATGAAGGTGTGAAAAAATGTCCTGACTTGGACCCGTGGCCGATTGCGAGACACTGTAAGTGATAAGGCCTGGGCCTGGGCCGAGATGGCCCAATCTCCGCACCAGTTCGGTCGCGCTCGGTCTGGCCTTCGGATTGATTTGCAACAGCGAAGGTATTATCTCGATAATATCTTTTAGAGCTCCCCTATAGCGCTTGGAAAGATATTCGATCATGTCCATCACAGGCTTGCGGAGTTCAATCACGCCTGCAGAGTTGTAGTGGTAGAAGCCCTCGTCTTCAAGGCCGTAGGGGTGGACCTGACCTTCGCGAGATTCGCGGAAGTCTAAGAGAGCCTGGTACCCGTCAAGGTACCATACGAGGACCTCGAGATAAACGCAGCCAAGAGACCACATGTCATAAGGTCGAGATGTCGCGTTCTCTAGGGATTCCCTAAATGTGAAATCGAATTAGCGAAATACTCTTCCGTGTGACTGTGATGGCTGTAATGATCGCAAGCGATATGAGACCCTGCATGAGGCCGATCGGTGTGTATCTCTACTTACGGTGCTCGATAGGCCGGCGTTCCTGATTTGCTACCCGTCTTGTAGCTGTCCCTCTTGCCACTGAGTGTCATGACGACTTCGGCTACCCTTGCGCAAGAGAAATCCGAAAGTCGCAGCAAGTATGGGCCTCCTTGCTTCTTGAATACGAGGATGTTCTCGGGTTTGATGTCATGGATATATCCCGTCCTCTGAGGATTAGCGGAAGGAATACCGAGAATGTTCCCACCAGCAGAATTGAGGGAACCCTCAGGGTTGTGGACCACCTGAACAGCACCAGCGAGTCCGACGAATTGTTGAGCGAGCCATAATTCCGAAAGTCTTGGATTGCGAGAAGCATTTGGATTGTCAAAGATAAAGCTCTCAAGATCACTGTTCGCTAATTGGTACACCTGAAACCACCGTCAGTTGATGGGGCAAATAAAAAAGAGGTCGATCTTGAATCTGGCCTACCATATGGTGTTTCGCGCCCAGGGTGAAGCTTGTGAGACATCTAACGAGGTGCGGATGCTCTAGGCCCACCATGGCGCGATGGTATCTCAGTTCGCGACCTTCGTGTTGGGTGATCTTCATCGCAAACAGGTCTTTATTATTGGTTTCCTGCGCACGGAGTGTAAGTGAAATGTGTTTGGTGTTATAGTGGCATACGCACACAGGAGAATGAGCGCTGATCAGGATGTATTTTGACCTGATACACTGCACCAAATGCACCTTTTCCTTTGAAGTGTGCTTCAATCTCTTCGAAGTGAATGGGAATCGAGAAGCGGTCCGATAGGTTGTCATCCAACTCGGCGAATTGATTTTCGCTAAAGAAGACCGTGTTGAAGCGTTTTTGGGCAGATACAAAGCTGTTCACAAAGGCACCCTTCTGCGAGAGACTCCCGAAGTCATCTTCACTGAGCGGCAGGCTTTCATCTGTAAGGTCGTTGTCGAGCATGGCCAACACATGCTTCATGGACTTATCACAATCTACGCAAGTTGCGAAGATTTTACGGCCGCATCTATACACTCGGTCGACCATCTCTTCTTGTTCATGGTGGTTTAGTATCATCTTCTTGTCTTGTGCGATGACCTGTCGGATGATCGCTCGCTTTGTGATTGTGTCCAGGGCTGACCTGGGCAGAAACTTCTGTGGGTAACCTCTGAACTTGTAGCTGACCATATGAGATCTGATGAACTCGCGCACGTCGCTCTTGGATGCTGGCTCAAGTTCTACACTTTTTGCTTGATAGGTGTCTTCTACTTGAGCGCTTGATCCCGTAGAGTTTCTGGTACTGGCGAACATAAGACTAGAAAGCTTTGAGCTCTTTGAGATGGCACTATTGGCCTCTTTAATGGCGATGTTGGAGTCCAGATTGTCGTCGGATGCCAAGCCGAGAGAATTGGGAATGGCGAATACTGATAGTTGCTCCAAGTGGGCTGCGAGATGACGCTTGAATAAAGGAGGGAGCACCGCGATCACACTTTTAGTGCCGTCACCATTCGGCGACGCATTGTTCGTAGACTCGCGATCTTCCAGTCGGTGGACCCAGTCGTCGCAGCAAGGGCAGTCCCGAGCAGGGATCTGGTCAAGGGGCTTGTGGCTAATGTCTAGAAGCGACTGCTCTTCCCCATTCTCTAACAGTTCGGAATGTTTGTGACGAACGTGGACAAGGAATTTGTCCTGGCTGTTAAAGGTCCTTCCACTGCAGAACCTGCAAGTGTAGCTGATTCGATGGCTTTGCATCTCGTGATGGAACCACTCGTTGATGTCCCCAAAGAGCTGTGCATCGCAACCGGGAAAGGTACACACGTAGGACCTGAGGTCGGAGAAGACATGTTTGCGCCAGACCTTCTCGTTCTTAAATCTTTTTATGCGAAAGCAGAAAGGACATTCGACTTCTTTCTTCACTCCAACGCGCAACTCAGATAGCTTAGGGATCCTTGCTAGCGATGATAAGTCGTGATCACCATCCACAGAGCGTGAAATGGTGGTGTAAGAACGCGAATCATCTTCTATGCCCGACTCTTCTTCCGCAGTAAGCATTTGGGGTGTTATGTGACCGGGTGTCAAGGTGGAGGCTTTTGTAACGTATGTGGAAGGGCGGCTAGCGGAGTCTGCTAGCACCGGCTTGAAGGTCTGCGGTTGTTTGACCGATAGAGCCTGCGATTTCGTGACGACGGGCTCGATAGGCTGGCTCTGAGTGCCGCCTAGCTTATCGCGATGTTGCTGGATATAGCTTAGATATTGTCGCCTCTTTGTGATGGCTTGTCCCAGTCGCTTTCGAAGCCATTGCGATTCATCGGACCCCAGCTTTGGGAACTTTTCGGATACGTGCGCGATGTCAAACTGATCATCAAATTGCAGTCGATTTTTCAAGAGCGCCCTTGCGAAAAGATCAGTCGGTGCTGCCTGTCGAATAAGGCTGGAAGCCCTGAATAGCCGCGTGATACAAGCTCCCATCTCTTGAAGCAGCTCACTTTCCTCATTAATCTCTTCTAATTTGACCTCCTTATTAGTATCTTCATCTAGCGAGTCGTAGTCCACCTCGCCTTCCCGTTCCCCAGAAGCAATTTGCAGTACTATCGGAATGGACTATCAGTATGGTAGTCATACATTATGAATGGATACTTACGTTCGCCTGCTACTTCATCGACATCACGTAACAGTTTTTGGATATGCGACAGAACATCTTGCGCTTCTCGTAGTCGCGACTCCATCGACAACGGAGACCCGGGTTCATGGAGAGCCCCAATGTTACCCATCCACAGGCTCAACCGCTCTAGTTCTTCGTTGACTTGGCCAGGCGAGAGATGTGATTTCGAACTCGAGCTAGAAAGGACCGAACGGATGGCCTTCAAACTCGCGATGCATGAATGACACCGCTCCAATACGGGCGTGGGTGTGTCGTGGGTTACATCCCATGTGTCCATCGTGACGAAGCAGCCTGCCCTACGATACCTCTGGATAACATGGACTAGTGACCCGTAGGAAGGTACTGCTGAGCTAGAGTCGTCGGATGTTCCCGCCGGTAGTAGGATATGTCGAGGCGGAGTAAGGCTTGAAGCCTTCGGTCGTTAGGCTTCCGGGGTTGCACGTCGTACGTTGGTAAACCAATGAACTGGCTCTGAGCTTGGGTGCGGCAGTGTGCTTTGTGTCATTCCAAAATCGTAAGAGTAACTGAATTATGGAACTGAGGTATGCCTTTGCATCGGGTTGCAAGAGCCAAGTTGGCAAGGCATCGTGACGTGGTACAGCTGAAGTGTCATTGGGGCGGGGAAAGTGGGGTCGACCGTTGTCGCATCTACGCTCACGGCCCAGCTATCGCTCAGCCTGCGCGCCTTTCCTCACAAAATTTGGTACCCACATCTAGTCTCGTCCTCGATGGGACTGTTTGCATTCTCTTCACCCTTTGCGGCATCATGAGCGGGCTAGAAGTCGCAGGTGTTCTTCTTGGTACCTTCCCTCTCATTATCGCCGCGATCGAACACTGGAGAAATTGTGCTAAAGTGGGAGGGTACTTATGGAAGGCGCGCAAAGAATTCTCAAGGTGTGAGAAAGACGTCAGCTTCAACGAGATCATATACAAGCGCAATCTAAAAGAGCTGTTGATACCCATCGTGGGCGAGGCGGCCGACGTTGATGCGTTGGTAGGCGATCCGGGTGGTCAAGGCTGGAGAGATCAAGCTCTCCACGAAAAACTGGTGGCAAGACTTCAAGAGTCGTATAAGGTGTACTTGGAGATTGTCGAAGAGATGAATGAGACCGCAGAAGAAATAAGGAAGGAATTGTGTTTCGACCAGGCTAGCGTTCAGCAGAAGCTTGCTCCGCCGCCAGATG
>Ga0247803_1000583_pt1 | contig 19602 bp, 14 predicted proteins | sample UWRJL014104B1_FD_180928 | JGI IMG/M metagenome (GOLD analysis project Ga0247803, IMG submission 180928) | Plant litter microbial communities from Arlington Agricultural Research Station in Wisconsin, United States - UWRJ-L014-104B-1 | ecosystem: Environmental > Terrestrial > Plant litter >...
TACCGGCGACATCGCCGCCCAGACCGCAGAAGACACCGACTGCGCCGCCTACACCGACTACGGCACCTTCGAGGGCAACCCCGAAGTGACCATCGGCGGCACCATTCAGGATGACGAGGCCGACCGGCTCGTCCAGTCCTGGGCGGACTTCCAGGCCTGCACCGGCATCACCGTGAACTACACGGGCACCAAGGAGTTCGAGGCTCAGATCGCCGTCCTCGCCGAGGGCGGCAGCGCCCCGGACATCGGCATCATCCCGCAGCCGGGTCTGTTCAACAAGCTGGCCGACGCCGGCTTCCTGGAGCCGGCGCCCGAGTCGGTCGAGGCCAACGTCGACGAATGGTGGTCGGAGGCCTGGAAGGGCTACGGCACCGGTTCGGACGGCACCTTCTACTCCGCGCCGCTGATGGCGAGCATCAAGGGCTACGTCTGGTACTCCCCGTCGGTGTTCGAGGAGAAGGGCTACGAGATCCCGAAGTCCCTCGATGAGCTGAACACCCTGACGGCCAGCATCGCGGCCGAAGGCGAGAAGCCGTGGTGTGTCGGACTCGGTTCCGGCGACGCCACCGGCTGGCCGGGAACCGACTGGATCGAGGACTACGTCCTCCGCCAGGCCGGCGCGGAGACCTACGACAAGTGGGTCACCCACGAGATCCCGTTCAACGACCCGGCAATCGTCGAGGCGTTCAACTCGGTCGGTGACATCATCCTCAACCCTGACAACGTCAATGGCGGCCTGGGCGACGTGACGTCACTCATCTCCACCGAGTTCGCTGACGCCGGCCTGCCGGTTCTCGACGGAACCTGCACCCTGCACCACCAGGCCTCGTTCTACGAGGGATTCTGGAAGAACGCCGATGGCTCCGAGGTCACCGTTGCTCCCGACGGCGATGTCTACGCCTTCCTGCTGCCGCCTGCCAAGGCCGGCGACCAGCAGGCCGTCACCGGTGGTGGCGAGTTCGTTGGAGCTTTCAAGTCCAGCGACGAGATCACCGCTGTGCTGACCTACCTCTCCAGCGACACCTGGGCGAACAACCGGGTCGAGCTGGGCGGTGTGCTCAGCGCCAACACCGGTCTGGATGCCTCCCTGGCCTCCAGCGACATCCTCAAGCAGAGCATTGAGATCCTGCAGGACCCGGATGCAGTGTTCCGCTTCGACGGCTCCGACCTCATGCCGGGCGCCGTTGGCACCGACTCCTTCTGGAAGGGCATCGTGGCCTGGGTGAGCGGCGACGACACCCAGAAGGTCGTCGACACCATCGAGTCGAGCTGGCCGAAGAGCTAGCTCCCGCTCCTCGGGGTGGGTCCGCCGCGAGGCGGGCCCACCCCCGCATTACCCCCACACGTTTCACCCCCACACACTTCACACCACCCCCTCTCGACACCATAGAAGGGTCCGGCCAATGACGACCGCAGATCTGCTCGGCAAGATAATTCAGGTGGTAGCGGCACTCGCCGCCTTCTCGCTCGTTATCGGGCTTGTGCTGTTCCTTATCGACAAGGCGCCCAAACGCGGGCGCGACTACTGGCAACTTGCCTTCTTCCTGCTTCCCGCCCTGATCCTGCTGGCAGTCGGACTCATCTACCCGGCCTTCCGGACCTCGCTGCTGGCCTTCAGCAACAGCTCCGGCGAATGGGTCGGCGGCGAGAACTTCGTCTGGATGTTCACCCAGCCGGCCGCACTGGTCACCCTCGGCAACACGGTGATCTGGGTCGTCGTGGTTCCGATTCTCTCCACCGCCATCGGCCTGGCCTACGCGATGTTCATCGACAAGTCCCGCGGTGAGAAGTACTTCAAGGCCCTGGTCTTCATGCCCATGGCGATCTCATTCGTCGGCGCCGGTATCATCTGGCGCTTCGTCTACGACTACAAGTCCGGCGGCAACGCACAGATCGGTCTGCTCAACCAGATCCTGGTCTGGTTCGGCGCCGAACCGGTGCAGTGGCTGCAAACCTCGCCGATCAACACGTTCCTGCTGATCGTGGTGATGATCTGGATCCAGACCGGATTCGCCATGGTCATCTGCTCCGCAGCGATCAAGGGCGTTCCGACCGAGCAGATCGAGGCCGCGCAGCTGGACGGCACCAACCCGTGGCAGCGGTTCACCAACGTGACCCTGCCGGGCATCCGCGGTTCGCTGGTCGTGGTGATCACCACCATCTCGATCGCCACCCTCAAGGTGTTCGACATCGTGCGCACCATGACCGCCGGTAACTTCAACACCAGCGTCATCGCCAACGAGATGTACACCCAGGCCTTCAGGGCCGGCGAGCAGGGTCGAGGCGCCGCGCTCGCGATCGTGCTGTTCCTGCTGGTGCTGCCGATCGTCATCTACAACGTACGCGTCCTGCGTCAGCAGAGGGAGATCCGATGAGCGACAATGTTGTCGACCTGCCCATCCCGGGCACCAAGGGCAAGGCAGACACGACCGCCGAGGTGGTCGGCAAGTCCGCCAGGGTGAAGCGACGGCTCACGTCGCGCACGGCGACCGCCGTCGCCCTCGTCATCGCGGTGCTCTGGACCCTGCCCACGTTCGGGCTGTTCATCTCCTCGTTCCGGCCGGCCGGCCTGATCAGCACCACCGGTTGGTGGACGATCTTCCAGAACCCCGGCTTCACCCTGGACAACTACCAGGATGTGCTGTTCAGCACCTCGCAGTCGTCGCCGCAGCTCGGCGCCTATTTCGTGAACTCGTTGGCCATCGCCATCCCGGCCACCCTGTTCCCGCTGGTTCTCGCCGCGATGGCCGCGTACGCCTTCGCCTGGATCAAGTTCAAGTGGAGCGGCGCCCTGTTCGTGCTGATCTTCGCCCTGCAGATCGTGCCGCTGCAGCTCGCGTTGATCCCGCTGCTGCAGATGTTCACGCAGTTCCTGCGACCAGGTCAGGCCTGGGTCCACGACCTGATCCCGATGATCCCCGAGCAGGGGTACCTGCCGGTCTGGATCGCGCACACGATCTTCGCGCTCCCGCTGGCGATCTTCCTGCTGCACAACTTCATCTCGGAGATTCCGGGCGAGGTCATCGAGGCCGCCAGAGTGGATGGCGCCAGCCACGGCCAGGTCTTCTTCAGGATCGTGCTGCCGCTGGCCGTTCCGGCCCTGGCGTCGTTCGCGATCTTCCAGTTCCTCTGGGTCTGGAACGACCTGCTGGTGGCGTTGATCTTCTCGGGAGGCACCCAGGATGTGGCGCCGCTCACGCAGCGGCTCGCGGAGCTCACCGGTACCAGAGGCCAGGACTGGCAACGCCTGACGGCGGCCGCGTTCGTGTCGCTGATCGTGCCGCTGATCGTGTTCTTCAGCCTGCAACGCTACTTCGTGCGCGGACTGCTGGCCGGGTCCACCAAGGGATAGTTCTCCATCGTGGCTGGGCCGGCACTGGCACCGGCTGCGACGGACCGGCCCCGGAATCTCCGGGGTCGGTCCGCTGTCTTTAAGCGGCTGACTTAGAGTGAAGGCATGAGCGGAACGCACGGCACGGGAGGACGTCCTCCAGAGGAATTCCGCGGTCGCCGCAACCGGGTCAGCGGCGACGACCCGGCCGCCCAGAAGGCGGAAAACGCCGAGGCGCCCGAGATCCCCAACCTGCTCGGCCGCATCCGGGCCCTGTTCGCCCCGCACGCGCGCAAGCTCATCGTCACGGTCATCCTGGTGCTCATCTCGGCGGGACTGTCGGTGCTGCCGCCCCTGCTGATCCAGCGGGCGTTCGACGAGGGCCTGTTCCCGCCGTCCGGCGGCCCGAACCTGCAACGCCTGACCGTGCTCGTGGCGCTGATGATCGCCGCCTATCTCACCACCGCGCTGCTGGGCGTCTGGCAGACCTGGCTCACCGCCACCGTGGGCAACTCGGTGATGGGCGAGCTGCGGGTGCGCCTGTTCAGCCACCTGCAGGCCATGGAACTGAGCTTCTTCACCCGCACCAAGACCGGGGTGATCCAGTCCCGGCTGCAGAACGACGTCGGCGGGGTCGCCGGCGTGCTCACCAACACGGTCTCCAGCGTGCTCGGCAACGCCGTCACGGTGATCGCGGCGTTCGTGGCGATGCTGCTGCTCAACTGGCAACTGGCCATCGTCGCCGTGATCCTGATGCCGATCCTGGTCTTCGCCCAACGCCGGGTGGGCCAGGTGCGGGCCCGGATCGCAGGCAAGACCCAGGAGTCGCTCTCGGACATGACCGCGATCACCCAGGAGACCCTAAGCGTGTCGGGCATCCTGCTCTCCAAGAGCTTCACCCGGCAGAAGGCCGAGATCGCCCGCTATTCCGATGAGAACGACAACCAGGTGCACCTGCAGGTCAGCCAGCAGATGAGCGGCCAGTGGTTCTTCGCCATGGTCAGCATCTTCCTGTCGAGCATCCCCGCGATCGTCTACCTCGTCGCCGGCCTGTTGCTCACCAACGGCGCCACCGACATCACCGCGGGCACCGTGGTGGCGTTCACCACCGTGCAGGCCCGGCTGCTCTTCCCGCTGCTCGGCCTGATGCGGGTGGCCCTGGACCTGCAGACCTCCAGCGCCCTGTTCGCCCGGATCTTCCAGTACCTCGACCTGACCCCCGCGATCAGCGACGCCGCCGATGCCCGCCCGGTGCCGCACGTGAGCGGCCGGGTGCAGTTCGACGCCGTCACGTTCGCCTACCCGGATGCCCCCGCCGACGCCCGGCCGACCCTCGACGCGGTCTCGTTCACGATCGAGCCCGGCGCGTTCGCCGCCTTCGTCGGGCCCAGCGGCGCGGGCAAGACCACGGTGTCGTACCTGATCCCGCGCTTCTACGAGGCGACGGGCGGCCGGGTGCTGTTCTCCGGGGTCGACGTGCGCGACCTCGAGCAGGAGTCGTTGGTCTCCCACATCGGCATCGTCAGCCAGGAGACCTACCTCTTCCACGCGACCATCGCGGAGAACCTGCGGTACGCCAAGCCCGACGCCACGGATGCCGAGCTCGAGAGCGCGGCGCGGGCCGCGAACATCCACACCACCATCGCGTCGTTTCCCGACGGCTACGACACCGTGGTCGGCGAGCGGGGCTACCGGCTCTCCGGCGGCGAGAAGCAGCGGGTGGCGATCGCGCGGGTGCTGCTGAAGGACCCGGAGGTGCTGATCCTCGATGAGGCCACCAGCGCGCTCGACGCGATCTCCGAGCGTGTGGTGCAGGCCGCTCTCGACACCGCCTCCCGCGGCCGCACCACCATCGCCATCGCGCACCGGCTGTCGACCATCGTGACCGCCGACGTGATCTTCGTCGTCGACGCGGGCCGGGTGGTCGAGGCCGGCACCCACCAGGAGTTGCTCGCCAGTGGCGGCACCTACGCCTCCCTCTACGCCGAGCAGGCCCCGGAGCAGGCTCGCGAACCGTGAGTTAAGCCCCGAAAACCACGAGTTTCAGGTGCTTTACTCACGGTTCGCGGTCGGCGAGCATCGACTCCATCAGGGTGATCTCGGCCTCCTGGGAGACGATCACCGAGTTCGCGAAGCCGAGGATCGAACTGTTGTTGGCGCGATCCTGCACGGCCTCGGCCATCTCGACGGCGCCCAGGTGGTGGGCGATCATCAGGGTGAGGAACTGGCGCTCGGCGTCGACACCGCTCGCCGCCGTGAGCGCGGCGATCTGCTCGGCGGTGGCGAGCCCGGGCATCGGGTCGCCGGGGGTGTGGGCGCCGTCGGTGTGGGCGTGCCCGGCATCGGAGCGGCCGGGACGGGTCATCCAGGTCATCGACGGCTCCGGGCCCGCCTGCGACAGGTTCCATTCGGTGAGCCAACCGTAGAGCTGGCCCGCCTGCTGCTGCTGGGTGAGGGCGATGTCGTAGCCGAGCCGGCGCACATCCTCGGCGCTGGTGCGGTCGCGGATGATCATCGCCAACTCCGCACCCTGCAGGTGATGCACCTGCATGTCCCGGGCGAAACCGGCCTCGGCGCTGGTGGACAGCGGAGTGGGATTGTCGATGGTGCTCAGACGGCCCACCGAGAAGCCCACCAGGCCGATGGCGACGGCCGCAAGGCCGGCCGCCACGATCAGAACGGCCCGGCGGGCGCCGGGACTACGCCTTTCCGGGGGCATCGAGACCGCCGGTGCACGGGGCGCCGGCCTCCGGTACCGAGCTGCTCTGCCAGTACTCCTCGATGAACTGCGCGATCCGTTCGTCATCCACGGAGTCGACCGCCAGCTGTGAGTTCCAGCCGCTCAACACGATGGGGGAGGGCAGGCCTTCGAAGGGGGAGAGCACGATGTAGGTGGACGGCAGGAGGTCCCGCAGCGTGGTCAGGTCTTCGTCGCTGATGGCGGCGTCGTAGGTGATCCACAGGGCGCCGTGCTCCTGGGCGTGCACCGCGTACTCGCTGGGAACCGGTTCGGTGTAGACGCCGCAGTTGAGCCAGGTCGGGTTGTGCTCGCCACCGGCCGGAGGGGTCTGCGGGTAGGTGACCGCGGTCTGCACGTGCGCCGAGCTGTTCTCGAAGGTCTCGACGCCGTCGATGGTGGCCCCGTCGCCGCCGGCGGAGTAGCTCGGCGCCTGCGGGGTGAGCACGATCGAGGTGATCAGCAGGCCGATGACCGCGACGGCCACGGTGATGCCGCTGATCAGGCCGATGCGCCGGTTGCGGGCGCTCCGTTTCTGCTCCCGGTGGTACTGCTCGAGCTTCTGGGCGCGCTGGGCGGCCCGTTGCTGCTTGACGCCGGGCTTGGGCGACGACGATCCGGATGAGCCGGTGGGCGGGGCAGGGGTCACGAGGGGCCTCTTTCGTTTGCTGTGCACTTATTCGAACGTATGGACCGGGGCCCAGGCTTCCTCGATGGCGGATCTCACAGTTGGTTCACAGGCTGGTCGCGGCCGCCGCCCGCGGACTAGAGTGAGGGTGTGATCATCCTGACGTCGTGTCCCTGTCGCTGCTGTCTCTAGCCGACCCACGCACTCACTTTCGGTTTCCAGGACCGCCCACCCGCGGCAGCGGCCACGCCCGCATGCGCTGCACCACGTCTCCCAGACGAAGGATCATTCATGAAAATCGCTGACACCATCCTCGACCTCATCGGCAACACGCCCCTGGTCAAGCTGCACAAGGTCACGGCGGGCGTCTCCGCCACCGTGCTCGTCAAGCTCGAATACCTGAACCCCGGCGGGTCCGCAAAGGACCGCATCGCCACCCGCATCATCGACGCCGCCGAACGCGACGGGCAGCTGTTGCCCGGTGGCACCATCGTGGAGCCCACCTCCGGCAACACCGGCGTTGGCCTGGCCCTGGTGGCGCAGCAGCGCGGCTACAAGTGCATCTTTGTGCTGCCGGACAAGGTCGGCGAGGACAAGCGCAACGTGCTCACCGCCTACGGCGCGGAGATCGTCGTGACGCCGACATCCGTGGCGCCCGACGACCCCGAGTCGTACTACAGCGTGTCGGACCGCCTGGCCAGGGAGATCCCCGGCGCCTTCAAGCCCAACCAGTACTCCAACCCGAACGGGCCGCTGAGCCACTACGAGTCCACGGGACCGGAGATCTGGCGCGACACCGACGGAACGGTCACCCACTTCGTCGCCGGAGTCGGCACCGGCGGCACCATCACCGGTACGGGACGTTACCTGCGCGAGGTGTCGAACGACGCCGTGCGCATCATCGGCGCCGACCCCGAAGGATCGGTCTACTCCGGCGGCACCGGCCGGCCCTACCTGGTCGAGGGCGTCGGCGAGGACTTCTGGCCGGCCGCATACGACCCCGCCGTGCCGCACGAGATCATCGCGGTCTCCGACGCCGACTCCTTCGCGATGACCCGTCGCCTCGCCCTCGAAGAGGGCATCCTGGTGGGTGGCTCCAGCGGCATGGCGGTCGTCGCGGCCCTGCGCGCGGCGAAGGACCTCCCGGCCGACGCCGTTGTCGTCGTGCTGCTGCCCGACGGCGGCCGCGGCTACCTGGGCAAGATCTTCAACGACGGCTGGATGCGCAGCTACGGCTTCTCCAACGCGCCCACCGGGCACACCGTCGCCGACCTGCTGCAGTCCAAGACCGGCACGCTGCCGGCGTTCGTCTATGTGCACCCGAACGACACCGTGCGTGACGCCATCGAGACGATGACCTCCTCGAGCGTGTCCCAGTTGCTGGTGCTCGCGGCCAAACCGCCCGTTGTGATGGGCGAGGTCGTCGGCGCGCTCGACGAGCGCAGCCTGATGGGCCGGGTGTTCTCCGGTGAGACCAAGCTCACCGACAAGGTCGGCTCGATCGTGGGCGACGCCCTGCCGCTGATCGGCGTGAACGAGCCGGTCGGCACGGCGCGCGCCGCCTTCGCCGAGCACGACGCCCTGCTGGTCACCGACGGCGGTAAGCCGCTCGGCGTGATCACCCGGCACGACCTGCTCACCTACCTCAGCGTCTGATTCCCGCCCGCGCAATCGCCGCGCCCGGCCCGCCCCATCCCGATTTTTTTTGAAAGAGACCCATCATGAGCCAGTCAGACAGCCAGAAGTTCAGCACCATCGCCATCCACGCCGGTCAGGAGTTCGACCCCAGCACCGGCGCCGTCATCCCGCCGATCTACCAGACGTCCACCTACGTGCAGGAGAGCATCGGTGTTCTCCGGGGCGGCTACGAGTACAGCCGCGGCGGCAACCCCACCCGCACCTCGCTGGAGACCATGCTCGCCGCGCTCGAGGGCGGCAAGCACGGCCTGTCCTTCGCCAGCGGCCTCGCCGCCGAGGACAGCCTGTTGCGCGCCGTCCTCGTTCCGGGTGACCATGTGGTGCTCGGCAACGACGTCTACGGCGGAACGCACCGCCTGATCAACCGGGTGCACGGCGCCTGGGGCGTGCGCAACACCACGGTGGAGATGAGCGACCTCGCCGCTGTCGAGGCCGCGATCATTCCCGGCCAGACCAAGATCCTCTGGGTGGAGACGCCGAGCAACCCGCTGATGAAGATCAGCGACATCGCCGCCCTCGCCGAGATCGGCCACCGGCACGGTGTGCTGGTGGTGGTGGACAACACCTTCGCCTCGCCCGCCCTGCAGCAGCCCCTCGCCCTCGGCGCCGACGTCGTCGTGCACTCCACCACCAAGTACCTGGGCGGCCACTCCGACGTCCTCGGCGGCGGCCTGGTCATCAACGATGACGAGCTCGCCGAGAAGACCACCTTCATCCAGTTCGCGGCCGGACCGGTCTCCGCCCCGCTGGACGCCTGGCTCACCGTGCGCGGCATCAAGACCCTCGCGGTGCGGATGGAACGGCACAGCAGCAACGCCCTCACCATCGCCCGGTACCTCGAAACGCACCCGGCCATCGAGAAGGTCTACTACCCGGGACTGGAAAGCCACCCGGGCCACGAACTCGCCAAGGCGCAGATGAGCGCCTTCGGTGGCATGCTGTCCGTGGCGTTCAAGGGCGGCGAAAGCGCGGCCCGGCTCTTCGCCGAATCGATGGAGCTGTTCCAGCTGGCCGAATCCCTCGGCGGCGTCGAATCGCTGGTGAACTACCCCTCCGAGATGACCCACGCCTCCGTGCGCGGCACCGAGCTCGAGGTGGCCACCAACATCGTGCGTCTCTCGGTGGGCATCGAAGACATCGACGACCTGCTCGCCGACCTCGCCCAGGCGCTGCCCGAGCGCTGAGCCACGCCGGGAGTGGCAGCAAATCGACGCACACTGTCATTTCTGCCATTGAGCTGCGGGGCGCCGCTGGGCACGATGGAACCGTGAGTACATCGTGAGCACGACCGGCGGGCGCCTCGGCGTGCTGCAAGGCACCGCCCTCTACGTGGCGGCGGTGCTCGGCACCGGCATCCTGGTGCTGCCCGGCCTGGCCGCGCAGGCCGCGGGGCCCGCGTCGGTTCTGGCCGTCGCCGCGGTGTTCGTGCTGTCCATCCCGCTGGCCGGCACGTTCGCGGCGTTGGCCGCGCGCTACCCGGATGCCGGTGGCGTGGCCAGCTACGTGCGTCGCACGCTCGGTGACACCTGGGCCCGGGTGACCGGCTACTGGTTCTTCTTCGGGGTGGGTGCCGGCGCCCCGGTGGTGGCCGTGCTCGGTGCCGACTACGTGGCCGCCATCGTGGGGGTCGACCGCTCGGTGGTGCCGTGGCTGGCGCTGGCGCTGCTGGTGCCGCCATTCATCGCGAACTACTTCGGCGTGCGTGTGTCCGGGCTGGCCCAGTTGGCGCTCACCGGTGCGTTGCTGGCCATCGTGATCGGGGTCGTCGCCGTGGCGGCCCCCGCGGCGGATCCAGGCAACTTCACCCCGTTCCTCAGTCAGGGCTGGGGTGGCGTCGGTGCCGCGATCAGCCTGTTCGTCTGGGCGTTCGCCGGGTGGGAGGTCGGGACCCACATCGCCGGGGAGTTCCGCAACCCGCGGCGCACCATCCCGCTGGCCACCGGAATCGCCCTCGTCGTCGTGGGGGTGTCGTACCTGGCCCTGCAGTACGTGACCGTCGGAGTGCTGGGCGCCGCCGCCGGCACCGGCCGGGTGCCGTTGCTCGAGCTCGTTGCGGCGTCGACCTTCGGCGTGGGTCCTGTGCTCGTCGCCGCCATCGCGGCCATCGTGGCGTTGGGAGTGCTGAACGTCTACATCGGCGCGTTCGCCAAGTTGGCCGCATCGCTCGGCCGCGACGGCGACCTGCCGAGCTGGCTGGCGCCCGGGGCCGAGTCCGGCGGTGTTCCCCGGCGCGCCCTGATCGTGGTCGCCGGCCTCGTGGCGGTCTATTTCGTCCTGATGGTCGCGACGGGCATGGAACTGACGCCGTTCATCCTCACCCACACGAGCTCGATGGTGGCGATCTACGTGCTCGGCATGGTCGCCGCGGTGCGTCTGCTGCGCCCGCGCAGCGTGGGCTGGTGGCTGGCCGTGGTCTCGGTTGTGCTCACCTCCGGACTCTTGCTGCTCGCCGGTGTCCACCTGGTCGTTCCCGCCGGCCTCGCCGTCGTCGCCATCGTGGTGGGCGTACTGGCCCGGCGTCGTGCCACACCACCCGTCGAGTCAGGGTCCGTCTCGAACATGACCGAACGAGAAGACGCCGCCGCCCTCGCCGTGCCGCCCCGCGTGCCCTAATCCCGCGCAACTGTTCCCGGTGCGGACAATTGCGTCCGGTACGCCGGGACCAATTGTCCGCAGGGGGAACAGTTGGGGCGCGAGCGGAAGCCGCACCCCGGCGCGGAGCTAGCGGGTGGTGTGGACCACCCGGGTGAGCCCGGCCGGCACCAGCACGGTGCCGGTGACCGGGCTGCCGGTGAGCAGCTCGGTTCCGGTGGCCGGCCAGGACTGGTCGGCATCCGTGTGGTTGATCAGGAACAGGAACTCGTCGGTGTCGGTGGACCGGATGATGGTCTCGACCCCGTCGATGCCGCGGGCCGCCTCGATGCCGGCGGTGTTGAGCACGTCGAGCAGCAGCGAGTCCAGGTCGGTGCCCGTGAGCTTGGTCGAGATGTACCAGGCCGACCCCGCGCCGAAGAGGTTGCGGGTGAGGGCCGGCCCGCCGGCGGCGGGGCCGTCCACGTACCGGGCCAGCACCTCGGCGGTGGAGACCTCGATGTCGTCGGCCCAGGCGGTGCCCGTGCGGGAGTCGCTGAGCGTGACGGTCTCGGTCTCGTGCAGGGGCAGGAACTCGGGAACGGAGAGGCCGAGCACCTCGCGCAGCGCACCGGGCGCCGCGCCGGGGTAGACGGTGTCGTTCTCGTCGACGATGCCGGAGAAGTAGGAGACCACCAGGTGGCCGCCGTCCCGCACGTAGCCGGTGAGGTTCTCCGACGCCGCGGGTGCGACGAGGTACAGGCTGGGTGCGATGACGAGGTCGTAGCCGCTCAGGTCGCCGGTGGGGTGGGCGAAGTCCACCGACACGTTGCGGTTCCAGAGCGCCGTGTAGAAGGCCTCGAGGCGTTCGCGGTGACCGAGCTCTGCGCTCGGACGCCATTCGAAGTCCTGGGCCCAGAACGACTCGGTGTCCCAGAGCAACGCGACCCTGGCGTGCACCCGGGAGCCGCGCACGGCCTCCAGTGAGCCGAGGGTCTCGCCCAGGGCGACGACCTCGCGCCAGACCCGGGTCTCGGCGCCGGCGTGCGGAAGCATCGCGGAGTGGAACTTCTCGACACCGAACCTGGAGGCCCGGAACTGGAAGAACAGGATGCCGTCTGCGCCGCGGGCCAGGTGCGAGAGGGAGTTGCGGGCCATCTCGCCTGCGCGCTTGGCAATGTTGCGGGGCTGCCAGTTCACGGCGCCGGTGGAGTGCTCCATCAGGATCCACGGGGCCCCGCCGGCCAGCGACCGGGTGAGGTCGGCATCCATCGCCAGCAGCACGTGGTTGTCGGCGCGTTCGGCCACCAGGTAGTGGTCGTTGGCGACGATGTCCACCTCGCGGGCCCACTTCCAGTAGTCGGCGGAGAGGCAGTTGGTGGCCATGAAGTTGGTGGTCACCGGGATGTCCGGGGTGAACCGGCGGATGACGTCGCGCTCGTTGATGTAGCACTCGAGCAACGCGTCGGAGGTGAACCGATGGAAGTCGAGGCGCTGGGCCTGGTTGCTCACCGAGGCCGACTGGCGCGGAGCGTCGATTTCGTCCCACTCGCCGTAGACCTGACCCCAGAAGGTGGTGCCCCACTTCTCGTTGAGGGTGTCGAGGGTGCCGTAGCGCTTCTGCAGCCAGATCCGGAACGCGGCGACCGAGTGGTCGTCGTAGGAATCGCTGATCGGCGCGCCGTATTCGTTGTGCACGTGCCAGAGAACGAGGGCCGGGTGGTTCCCGTACCGGCGGGCGAGCTGCTCGGTGATGGCGGCGGCCGCGCGACGGTAGTCGGGGCTCGACGGGCTGACCATGCCGCGGGAGCCGTTGCCCAGGGTGATGCCGTCCCGGGTGACCGGGCGGGAGTCCGGGTACTTCTTCCAGAACCAGGCCGGCGGCGCGGCCGTTGGGGTGGCCAGGTCGATGTCGATGCCGGCCTCGTGTAGCAGGCCGAAGATGTCGTCGAGCTTGCTGAAGTCGTATTCGCCCTCGCGCGGCTCCAGGATGCCCCAGGCGAAGATCGCGATGCTGACCAGGTTGATGCCGGCCTGTTTCATCAGCGCGATGTCTTCGAGCCAGGTCTCGCGCGGCCATTGCTCCGGGTTGTAATCGCCACCGTAACGAAGCCCGGTCGTGCCCTTCAGCCACCGGTCGGTCGCGGGCGCTGTGGCTGGGAATGGGGTGTGGATCGACATTGGTCTAGGGCTCCTTCAACTGTGTGCGCTCCCAGTTCTAGCACAGCGGATGGGCATAATCCAGATCAGTACCGCATGTTGACACTGCGCGGATTGTATGAATTACTAGTACCGCTCCCAGTCAGATTGAGTTTTCTCGGTACGGCGGCGGGGCGCCAACACACAGCACCCAGCTTTCATCAAGGAGGACGAATGCGCACGTCAATTCGGGTAGGGGCAGTGGCCATGGCCACCGCCGCCGCACTGCTCATGTCAGGTTGTTCAGCGAACACGGGCGGGGGTGACGACGGACCCGTCGAATTGAACTACTGGGCCTGGGCGCCGAACCTGGAGAAGGTCGTCGACCTGTGGAACGCGGAGAACCCCGACATCCAGGTCACGGTTCAGAAGCAGGACGGCGGCGACCCCGCGATCACCAAGCTGCTCACGGCCATCAAGGCCGGCAGCGGTGCACCCGACCTGATCCAGGCCGAATACCAGAAGATCCCCACCCTGGTCTCGTCCGACGCGTTGGCCGACCTGTCCGAGTACGGCGCCGGCGACATCGAGGATTCCTTCGCCGACGGCGTCTGGGACTCCGTCACCCTCGGCTCCGATGCGATCTACGCGATCCCGCAGGACAGCGGGCCCATGATGTTCTTCTACCGGGCCGACATCTTCGAGCAGCTCGGCCTGACCGTGCCCACCACCTGGGACGAGTACGCCGAGGTCGCCCGTGCCGTTCACGCCGCCGACCCGGCCAAGTACCTGGGCACCTTCTCCTCCAACGACGCCGGTTGGTTCACCGGCCTGGCACAGCAGGCCGGCGCCTCCTGGTGGGGCATCGACGGCGAGTCCTGGAGTGTCGACATCGCCGAAACCCCCACCGAGACCGTCGCCGGCTACTGGGGCGGCCTCGTCGAAGAGGGCGTCATCGACAACAAGCCGATGTACACACCCGAGTGGAACGCCGGACTCAACAACGGCGAACAGGTCGGCTGGCTCAGCGCCGTCTGGGCTCCCGGCGTGCTCGGCGGCAACGCCGCAGACACCGCCGGCCTCTGGAAGGCCGCTCCCATGCCGCAGTGGGATGCCGACGCACCCGCGACCGGCAACTGGGGCGGATCGTCCACGGCCGTGACCACGCAGTCCGAGCACCAGGAGGCGGCCACCAAGTTCGCCACCTGGCTGAACACCGACCCCGAGGCCGTGCAGGCCCTGGTCACGACCTCCGGGATCTACCCCGCCGACGCCGCCCAGGCCAAGGCCGCGCTGACCGCCCCGCCGGAGTTCTTCAGCAACCAGCCCGACTTCTACGACGTCGCCGCCGAGGTGGCCGACACCGTGAGCCCGTTCACCTACGGTCCGAACGTGAACGTGGCCTACAGCGCCTACAACGACGAGTTCGCGAAGGCGGCCGACGCCAAGACCCAGAGCGCGTTCCTCGATGCCGTCGCTGCCATGCAGAAGATCACCACGGACGACATGAAGAAGAGCGGCTTCACGGTCAAGTAGGCCGGCCGACCGCACCGGTACGGCTCGCGCCGCACCACTGGGGAGTCCGCCGGCCACCCGTCCGGCGGATTCCCCGCACCATCCATCACCACCCCAGATCGCGCCGATTGAGGACAACTCGTGACAGTGACAGAGGCCCCCGTGGCCACCAGGAGCAGCGCAGCACCGGTACGCCGGGGACGCGGCACCTTTCGTTCGAGGGTGCTGGTGCCCTACGCAATGCTGGCGCCCGGCATCATCCTGTTCGTCGCCTTCATGGCGGCGCCCATCTTGTACACGCTCTTCCTGAGCTTCCAGAAGACCAAGGTTTCCGGACTCGGACTCGGTTCCGGTGCCCGCAGCACGGTCTTCGCCGGCATCGACAACTACGTCACGACGCTCACGAACACCGAGTTCGGCGCCAGTGTCGGCCGAGTGCTGGTCTACGGTTTCATCCTGATCCCGCTGATGCTGGGTCTGGCCCTGCTCTTCGCCCTGCTGCTGGACTCCCGGCGCACCCGCGCGGCCGGCTTCTCCCGCACCGCGATCTTCCTGCCCTACGCCGTGCCCGCCGTGATCAGCTCCCTGCTCTGGGGCTTCCTGTACCTCCCGGCCGTGAGCCCGTTCTACTTCGTCTTCGACAAGCTCGGCTGGGACGTTCCGTCCCTGCTGTCCTCCGGCGGGGTCACCTTCGCCATCGCCAACATCGCCCTCTGGGGCGGCGTGGGCTTCAACATGATCGTCATGTACACCTCGCTCAAGTCGGTGCCCTCCGACATCTACGAGGCCGCCAAGCTGGACGGTGCCAGCGAGATCCAGATCGCGCTGCGCATCAAGATCCCGATCATCGCCCCGGCCATCGTGATGACCGCGCTGTTCTCGATGGTCGCCACCCTGCAGGTGTTCGCCGAGCCCACCACGCTCCGCCCGCTCACCAATTCGCTCTCCACCAGCTGGTCGCCGCTGATGCTGGTCTACCGGGATGCCTTCACTCGCGACGACATCTACTCCGCCGCCGCCACCTCGATCGTCATCGCCCTGGTGACCTTCGCCTTCTCATTCCTGTTCCTGCGCGTCGTGCAGAAACGTGCCTTCGGCCAGGAGGACTGACCCATGACCAGCACACTCACCCCAGCTCGGCCCGACCGCGCACTGCGCAAGGCCGAACGCGACTCGGCCCGGATGTTCCGCCAGAAGGCCAGCCCGGTCTCCACCGGCATCCTCATCATCGGCGCGATCTACTGCCTGTTCCCGGTGTTCTGGGTCCTGATGGCGGCGAGCAAGGACAGCTCCGAGCTCTTCTCCACCTTCACGCTGATGCCCAGCTCCCACCTGTGGGACAACATCGTCGAACTCAGCCAGTACCGGGGCGGACTGTTCTGGCGCTGGGTGCTCAACACCGCCATCTACGCCGGCGTCGGCGCCCTGGCCTCCACCTGGATCTCGGCGATCTCCGGCTACGTGCTGGCCAAGTTCGAGTTCCCCGGCAAGAAGGTCGTCTTCTCGATCCTGCTGATGGGGGTCCTGGTCCCCGGGGTCATCCTCGCCATCCCGCAGTACTTCCTGCTGGCCGAAGTGGGCCTGACCAACACCATGTGGTCGGTGCTGCTGCCGCAGATCATCAGCCCGTACGGCATCTACCTGGCCCGCATCTACGCCGCCGCGTCGGTGCCCACCGAGGTCATCGAAGCCTCCCGCACCGAGGGAGCCGGCGAGCTGTACATCTTCAACCGCATCGCCCTGCCTATGATGGGCCCCGGCCTGGTCACGATCTTCCTGTTCCAGTTCGTGGCCGTGTGGAACAACTTCATGCTGCCGTACATCATGCTCGGCGACGACAAGCTCTTCCCGGTCACCGTCGGCCTGAGCGGCCTGCTCAACCAGGGTGCATCGGCACCGTCGATGTACACGCTGGTGATCACGGGCGCACTCTTGTCGATCATTCCGTTGATCATCCTGTTCCTCGTTCTGCAGCGTTACTGGAAGGTCGACCTCGCCGCCGGTGCGGTCAAGGCCTGACGGTCGCTAGGATTCACACGTGACCCCGCCCTCCGCGAAGCGCCGGCCGACCATCGATGACGTGGCCGCAGCCGCCGGCGTATCCCGGGGGACCGTGTCGCGGGTGCTGAACGGCGGCCACTGGGTGAGCCCCGATTCCCTGGCCGCGGTCAACGGCGCGATCAAGAAGACCGGCTACAGGGTCAACCCGCACGCCCGCAGTCTCGCCACCAGCCGGGCTAACTCGGTTGCGTTCCTGCTCACCGAATCCCACGACCGCCTGTTCGAAGACCCGAACTTCGCCGTACTGATGCGCGGCGCGTCGAAGGCGTTGTCCGCGCACGACATCTCGCTCGTGCTGATCATGGCGGGCAACGAGGACGAACAGCGCCGAGCGACAGAGTTCATCACCGCCGGCCACGTCGACGGCGTGCTGCTGGTCTCCTCGCACAGCGGCCGACGCGGCCTGATCTCCGAGATCATCGCGGCCAACGTGCCGGCGATCGCCTGCGGGGTGCCGTTGGGCTTCGAAAAGAAGATGGGCTACGTCGCCGCAGACGACTACGACGGCGCCAGGGAAATGGTGCGGTACCTGCAGGGACTGGGCCGTTCGCGTGTTGCGACCATCGCCGGGCCGGAAGATACCTCTGGAGGCATGCGTCGGTTCGAAGCATATGCCGATGAGCTCGGTGCGGCATTCGATGAGACCTATGTGGCCAGGGGCGACTACAGCCGCGCCAGCGGTGCGCAGGCCATGACCGAGCTTCTCGAGCGCCACCCCGACCTCGACGCCGTCTTCGCCGCGAACGACGTGATGGCCGCCGGCGCCATCGACGTGCTGCTCGCATCCGGCCGCCGGGTACCGGAGGACGTTGCCGTCGGCGGGTTCGACGACGCCCCGGTGGCCACTCAGACCACCCCGGCACTGACCACGATGCACCAGCCGTTCGAACGAATCAGCGAGGAGATGGTGCGTCTGTTGCTGCGGGTCATCGACGGCGAACGGCCTGCCGCCATCGTCCTGCCCACCGACCTGGTGGTGCGCGAGAGCGCCTGAACCGGAACGGTGCGCCGTCGGCGCAGCGTTTGTGACTGTCACATCAGCCCCCTGCTGGGGCATGTGACGGTCACATTCGGCATTCCCCCGAGGTCAGTCCCGTGCATAATTGGGATGCGTCCACATTTGTGACCGTGCACATTCGAACGAGGCCTCCTCCCGTGCCAGCTGATCTGCCCAAGAGTCGCGCACCCAGCATCCGGGATGTCGCGCGCCTTGCCGGTGTCTCGCACCAGACGGTCTCCCGCGTGCTGAACAACCATCCGAGCATCCGCGATTCGACCAAGGCGCGCGTGCAGCAGGTGATGGACGACCTGCAGTACCGGCCCAACCGGGCCGCCAGGGCGTTGTCCCGCGGCACCTCCCGTACCATCGGCGTGCTCTCGGCGTCGAGTTCGCAGTACGGTCCCGCCAGCAGCATCGCGGCCATCCAGGACGCCGCCCGCGAGGCCGGCTACTACGTGAACACGGCCAACCTGACCTCGGTGGACCCCGAGACCATCGAGGCCGCGCTGGACCACCTGATGCTGCAATCGGTGGAGGGCATCGTCGTGATCGCCCCGCAGATGCGGGTCTTCGACGTACTCGAACAGCTTTCCATGGCCGTGCCGTACGTGACCCTGCAATCCACCGGGCACCTTAACGAACACGGTCTCTCGTTCGACCAGATCGCCGGCGCCCGGGCCGCGACCCGGCACCTCATCGACCTCGGGCACCGCAACATCTACCACCTCGCCGGCCCGCAGGACTGGATCGAGGCCGAGGCGCGCATGCGCGGGTTCCTCGACGAGATGGGCGCGATGGATGTGCCGACGACGGCCCCCATCCTCGGGGACTGGACGGCCGACTTCGGCTACTACGCCGGACGCGAGCTTCTGCGGGTGCGGGACTTCACGGCGATCTTCTCATCGAACGACCAGATGGCCCTCGGCCTGATGCACGCCATCCGCGACGCCGGACTCGACATCCCCGGCGACGTCAGCGTGGTCGGATTCGATGATATTCCGGAAGCGGCACACTTCTGGCCGCCGCTGACCACGGTGCGGCAAGACTTCGCCGAACTCGGCCGACGCTGCATCGCCCTGCTCCTGGATGACATCACCGACGGCCCCGACCAGCAACGCAGCGCCATCATTCCCGAGCTCATCGTGCGCGGGTCAACGGGCCCGCCGGCGTTCTGACCGACGTCTGCAGAGAGCCCCCTTTGGTGGCCGTTCCGGGCGTTACCCAAAAGTGACAAACCGGACTTGACACATGTTTCCCAGATGCGGCTAACATGAGGTCAGCAATGTGACCGTTCACATTCACCGCAACATCCGCATCACTGCACCATCTCAGACAAGGGAGTCGATTCTGTGAGCACGTCCACCGCTCAGCACGCCGCACCGGCAGCCGCTGCAGACGAGTCATACGTCACCGGAATCGACCACGGAACCCTCGCCGCCCTCACCGCCATCACCGCGTCGGTGTTCGCATGAGCACCTTCGGCCCGCAGATCGAGGTGGCGATCGCGCGAGTGCGCGCCGACATCGCCCGGCTGCACGGTGAACTGACCGCGAACGGCCTGGTCGTTTGGACCGGCGGAAATGTGTCCGGCCGGGTGCCGGGTGCGGACCTGTTCGTGATCAAGCCGTCCGGGGTGGATTACGCCGACCTAGCGCCGGAGAACATGATTCTCTGCGATCTGGAGGGCAATGTCATCCCGGAGACTCCCGGCGCTGACCGGTCGCCGTCGTCGGATACGGCCGCGCACGCGTACGTGTACCGGCACATGCCCGAGGTCGGCGGGGTGGTGCACACGCACTCCACCTACGCCACCGCTTGGGCTGCCCGCGGCGAGGAGATCCCGTGTGTGATCACGGCGATGGCCGACGAGTTCGGCGGGCCGATCCCGGTGGGCCGGTTCGCGATCATCGGCGATGACACCA
>Ga0247803_1000584_pt1 | contig 19584 bp, 19 predicted proteins | sample UWRJL014104B1_FD_180928 | JGI IMG/M metagenome (GOLD analysis project Ga0247803, IMG submission 180928) | Plant litter microbial communities from Arlington Agricultural Research Station in Wisconsin, United States - UWRJ-L014-104B-1 | ecosystem: Environmental > Terrestrial > Plant litter >...
CCTTCAGTCTTCAGTCTTCACTCTCCCAGACGTCTCTCTTCCAGCCAACATGGCCCGCTGCGTTCCGGCTCTGCGTCCCTGGCGTCGATGTTTGTCTTTCTTCACCGACCTTCCAGCCCCAGGAAATATGCGCGTTTCCCATCGCCGTCGCTGTCAGCCCGCAATCAGCGGCAGCTAGTCATTGATCTGCTCATCCTCAGCCTTCTCCCCAGCTCCCTCGGCTCCCTAGGCGCCTCCAGTTCTCTGTCCCTTGTTCTCCTTCCTTGACTTTCTCCAGGCACACCGCACCGGCCGAAAGCCTGACCTTCACCGGGCTTTCGTCCTCCGCCCGCCCCATGCGAGGACCCGCTGGCCGCCCCAAAGCTAGCACGCTTTTCTCTTCTTCTTCTTCTTCTCACCGGACTTCCACAGCCTTGCGGGACGCTGCTATTTTCACTTCAGCCTAATTCCTCGCCCGTCTGTTCCTTCCGAATGTCGACGGTGAACCGTCCGGCTGGGGATGAGCTGGTTGCCCTCACGCCCCTCTCGTCCGTCTCGAGCCCGCTTCTGAGCTCGTGGGGCTTTTGACGGTAGAGCGTGAGGCATCAAAAGGGCAACAATGGGCGCCCAAGGCATGCTTCAAGAGAGTATTTAGGTGCTGCGCCCCGACAGCGTGAAGCTGGCCGACCATGGCCTCTTCACCGCGCAGCCCAACGGGCATACTGCAAGGCTCAAGTCGGCCTGGTGGCCGTCTCCAGCCAGATCGGGCATGCGCCTGCCTGACGCTGTACCCCTCATGAGTCTCTTGGACGAGTCACAACTCTGTCAGCTACAATCCCCCGTCTTCTCGACGAGCACTTGACTAATGACCAAACAGCGCGCCGGTAAAAGCCCCACGGCGCTCGCACTCGCCCAGACAGAGTTTTCATCGCGACCATGCGTCTCTCTCACCTGCCTCGCCCCTACGTGCCATTTGGCCCCGTTGCGTCCGTGTCCGCGCCGATGCGTCACGCCCGGACTGCAACAGCATACGGCGGGGGAGCCGACGACCGTGCCCAGCCCTCATCAAGATATGGAGAATTACAACGCGGAAGGTGTGATGACATTCTCGCACCTTATCGATTGCGAGAACTTCTGCCATGGCTGAAGAATGTTCACACCCACCACTGGCTGCACCCCGCCGCCATCCCCCGCAGCCACGAGCCCCAATTAGAACATTTTGCAGGCAGCACACGGCCACCAGACATCAAAGATTGCGCTTTCGTGGCAGCGTCTTAGGAGATTAACTGTGAGTAAGACCTCAGTGTCTCGGTGGCCCATTCTACCCACGCTGCATGTTTCTCCCTTCACGGCTGCACAAACCCCAGCCTCGTGCTTCTCGCCCCTCAAAGATCCCGTAAAGACGTCAGTGTCTCTCATCTGTTTCTTTTTGTCGGACTACCGGCTGCATCCCACGCTGGATTTTGAGCGACCTTCTTGTTTGGCATCCGGGTCCGTTCCTTGCAGCTGGTACGAGTCGAGATTAATATTGGAAGCGTGAGATGCATGTAACCGTAACCAAGGCGCGGTACTCTTCTAGGGAACGGGCTGGCGGGTTACGTGCCATATCTGATTTCTGGCTACAACCTCATTGGTACGTACGACTATGGCACCCCCATCTTTTCTAAGCACAAACCATACTCTCCAACTGACTATTATGCTCACGTAATTCGTACAGGTCAACATGGTTTACACATTTGGCCGCTGGGCTTTCATCGCGACTCTCAACGGTCTTGGGGGCTGCCTTTTTGCCTTCTTTTATAATCGCAACGCGGTGGACCCTTGCGCGAGTGGGTCCTGCGTATCATCTACACCAACCAGCGCTTGCACCGGGATTGCTACCTGTCACCTGCCTTGGCTCCCCCGGCCAAGTCTTTGTGTAGTTCAACGGCACTTCACCCTATCGCCATCCAACGTCAACAACTACTCAGCACCTGCCAGGCCCAAGCTCCCACGAGTGACTCCATCACACACAGGTGGCGTCCGGCCCTATCACTTAACTCTACCGAGACTGCCTACGACGACTCATGCCTCACCGTTGTCCTTTGCCATGGATGTGGATGCCTGTGGCTCTATTGCTACGAACCCTTATGTTCCTTCCCATCGTCATACTCGTCGGACCTAGCCGGTGCACCGCTGGACACACATGGCTCGACCGTCAGTCATCCGTCTCATATCTCCACCTTGGCCTTTCTGCCTCTTCTAGGATGCCTTCCCATGTCTGCGCCATGGCTCTCAGCTCGGTGTTTCGTGTGGCTCCTGCGCACAACCTTCTTGCCTTAGCACTAGGAACAGGAAGGGCGGCGGCATCATGAGAAAAGGACTCCCTAGCGTACGAATTGTATAAAGACCTTGACGAGACTCCATCAGTCACTCGACAAAACACCGACTATTGTCCACTGCATCGACGCTACCTTTTGCTTGCTTTCAACATATCCTATTTTGACATACGTCTACTTCATTTACACAAGTGGTTCTTACAACTATTTGCCGACGCAGTGCACCCCAGCTATCCCGTCATCATGCACACTCTCTCGACCCTACGCTTCCCCAGCATGAATAATGGTCCTACTAGGGCCACATTGAGAGACTATGGCCAGGTCTTGAGGGTCAACCCCACAAACTATGTCGGAGATCTGATTGGATCTGACTTGCTACACGGGCATCAGAGCTCCACTCTTTGTCACTTTGCCAACCTCTCTGGCTTTAACGGCTCCAACTGTCTACATCCTACTCACCACGAAGGCGAAGGCTCTACAACCGACAACGTCTGGTACTGCCCTAGTTGCGGGGACGGTCCAATCCCTGATTGGAACTCGGTTTGTGTTAACTGCGACTTCAAAAAGAACGCTGGCTGCTGCGCGGAGGGTTCTTCAGCCCACCATGACATTTTGCATGGGTTCCTAGAAGATGGACCTGAGACTGGGACTTCCTGGTTTTGTGGCAGTTGTGGCGATGGTCCTATGCAGGACTGGAACCCGTGCTGCCCAAGCTGCGGTCACAAGAGGGATAGCTGTTGTAAGACGGAGTCGCATTGACAAAGTACGTTAACAACGCCCGCACGCATAGCCATCATCTCCAATACTAACAACCTACCGCAGTCTACGAAGCACGCTCTGGTCGCCATCAACGAGCAACACACGTTGATGACAAGTCTGCGTTATGGTTGCCTTCTCTCGTTACCACTACCGGTCACTATTACGTTTCCAACCTCACCGACTCCGAACACATCGCATCGGCCGTTCGTATGGCGTTCACCAACTATACCCCCCGGTCTGACAAAATTCGTTATTCTATTCTAGATGGTGTATCAGTTCTTGCATCTTTTTGTAACATTCACTCATGCTTCATTCGTTTCGGCTTCTCCGTCAATGGGTGTACATGGGTGAATGCCACTACATTGGTGCTCGTCGTTCTCATTGTGACTTTCCAGCAAGCAAAGGATCTGTGCCGCAATAGCTAATAAAGATTTCCGAAGGCCTGCGGGCGCCTCATCACTGGGGTCAATTGAATACGTTGAACATAGAATATTGTTATTCCGCTCGTCTTTTCAATTGATCTCACTGCTAGTTTGGAGCATGCCGTTTTCAAGTCTTGATTTCGACATGCATTTGTGACACGGAACCTAATATCGTGTAGCGTGTATTTGCATTGCACGGCAGACTAGCCTGGCCCTCGAAATCCCAACGTTCCCCTTTTTACAGATCCATGTCAGGCAGGTACCAACAAATTCTACTGAATACAGTAAACAGTTTCATGTGGTCTTGGAAGAAGGCGGAAAGTAGCACATGGAGAGTTCATGTTAATAAGGCAGTTTTCCCCCGACTCGACACTGTGGGTCCTGCGGCGAGCTTAACTTGACCGGACGAATAGGCACCCTTCTGGCCCTGGATTCGGGCGATCGGGCGAAGGGCGTTCTGGTGGCGTTATGGCGTCTTGCAAGTATGGGGACCAGGCTCAAAACAAGGCAACGTTCGCCTCAGGTCTACGCACTACTGCTGGCAAGGTTCCTGTGGGTGGCCTCCTCACCACCCCCGTGAAGGAAGTCACGGTCTTAACTATCACAAAGCAGAGCCACACTCGTCATCCGTCTAGCTCGTCCCGCGTTGACCTGAACAGGCTTGCAAGTTTCGGAAGTTTGACCGGCGTGATTTGCGATGTCCACCGTTGCGAAAATGTACTCCGGTCTATCATTTGACTCAGTAAAGTTACGAATACGTCTAACGTGTAGCAGAGCAACCCTTGACACGAATCTAGCGTCCCCCCAGTGAACCTGGGCAGGCGCCAAAATTTAAGCTTTTGGGCGGTGTGGGTTGAGTGTAAAGTCATCCGGTGACAGCACTCCGGCGAGACCTGCGATCCAGTTCCTTGACCACCGATGTTTCGGCGCGAATATTTCATTGTGGGATGTCCATGAGAGTTATTCGACTGGGTTATAGGCGTTGAGGACAAGTGGCGGTGTCCTGAGGATGGATGAGTGGTCCTTCGACGCGTGTGTGCCCTGAGCGGAGGGCTACGGGGCGAGGACCGCCGGTTGTGGCGGTGACCCGGTATGGCTTTAACGGCCTTGCTTTTGTGCCTGCAGGACCTGAAAGTGTCCCTCGTCCCTTGAATTTTGGTATATGAGAAGCTGCCGCTGCTGGTAATGTGCTCAATTTCACTTCTCTTGTCACATACCCAACACACGTCTGATCTTGAACTTCACTTCGTTATTTCAACACCTATCATATCAACGCCTCGCATAGAGACGCATAGCATCTCTTTATCAACCTGTGTTCTTCACACCGACTCGGAACTCCTCTTTACGGCCTCACTAGCGCCAGAACATCCCGTCAATTGGACTATGGCGGTCACGGGCTATCTACAGGATTCTATCTGCGTCTCAGAAGACCCAAGCACGCCATCAGATCACAGCAAGATCGCGCTTGAACCGTCCATCTTACCGACACCAAACTCGACCAAGCTCATCCATTGTGGAGTGACTGCCTGCCTTCCTGATGATAGTCCTACGGTATTCGACTCGCTCACCGCTGTCAACTTCGCCTACGTGGATGCTACGTACACTACGAGTCCACATATCCATCCCAAACCTCACCGTACGCGCCCGATCGAAGGTGGACAGGTCGTCACGTATTGGTATTGCTGTGAGTGCAAAAATGGACCTTTTGATGCCAAGCTTTATACCGAATGCGTGTGGTGCAACGATCATGCTCGTTGCTCGTGCTGCCCTCAGGAGCAAAGGAGGGTTTGACGACACGCGATTTTCGGTTTCGCGTAGAACATGCAGTGCCAATGTGAGTTCCGCTGAGCTTCCTGGATTCGTCTGACGCTGACTGGATTAGGGCTGTTCTTCACGCCAATTGGGTTTGTTTAGTTTGGTACAGTGGGAGGCTGGTATTTGAGTGCACGCTTGTCTGTAATCTCTTTCTTGAGTACATCAATTTGCGATCCGGCATGCTCTGTTCTTACGTGCGATATACCCGAAAGAGTTCAATCTATAGCATTGTTTCAAGCATTAGAGTGTTCATGGCGGCGTCTTCAATTCAATACCATCAGACTCACTTTAGCGAAACTCACGCGGGGATCTAACGTCCATTGACTATCCTGTACCTGTACATGCCCTTGTGTGGGGTCCATTCCATTGTCGCTGCTGATCCTGTGTGATCAATGCGTCACCTGCGCCTGCGCCTGCGCTTGCACCCGCATCTCACCGGAGACTTGAGCTTGATCGCACCTCGCATCACCACGAGCAACGTGTTTGAGCACTCTTCTCAAGATTGCGCGGTTCCGTGAACGATAATGCAGCCCAAACCAGCGCTTCAACAGCTTCAAGTGAGGCGAAGTCGTCAACAAGAGCACACGACCCGTGGCCTCGCAGGGCAAACTACAGCTACCGTGCTCCGCAAGGCAATACAACTCCTAGAGCGAAAAAGAGAATTTTCCGACGCCCGGTTTTGCTCGCCTGTCGCCTTTTTAAGGTACGCCTTGTTCAGGTAAGCCTTGTTCAGGTACGCCTTGTTCAGGTACGCCTTTTCCAGTGGTCTAAGAGGTGGTGTGCGTCGTGGCTGAGGTGGAAATGCGTAAGGTATAAGTTTTGTGATGGTAGGATGACGACGGAATGGGTTCGCGGCTATTGGGTGGGTTTGGGAGGGTGCCTGAGGCTGCGGGGCTACGCTATTTCTGTTGCCCGTGGTGGTGGGCGCAAATCGGGCAAGCCTCTTTTCAAGACATGCTGAGACTTATTAACCAGGCGACTGCGCGATTGCGCGGATAGCTCGGCTTCCAATATTGTATTACCTACGTCGCTGCGTTGAGCTAGCGCTGCAGGTTGTGCCCTGCTGCTGTAGAACCCCTCATAGAAGAGCGCAGGACTCAAGTTGATGTGTTACGTGACGTTCAAGTAGCCTTCTCCGTCAGGCGCGCAACGCAGGCTCGGGGTAAATTGTCCCCTCGGGCCCCGCAGGCATGCCCCTGTGTTGTATGCAGGAACGTGCTCGTGCCATGTCATTTTGGCTTTTGCCTTGCGATCGCGATCTTGAATCTTGGAGGAACTTGCGCCTGGAGAGTAACTGGAGTGGGATAAAAAGGATCATGAAGACTGATGGGCTAGCGTGACGTTCGTTCGTAGTACACGTGCAATCACGACCGCTCCCAACTCTGGCCTTTTCTCTCGAACACCGCACACAAGAAATACAGCTCAACGACTCTCCGCGAAACAGTAAATTTTAGCCGCCATCATGCCTCGTGCAAAATTGGTCGAGAAATGTCATTCGCTGCCGGCGGCGTAAAATGATGTTGCCTCCAGAGTGCGATAGCTCCACTACTGGGATGATGGCCGTAGTGGACCTCAGTTCACCAAGTGTGACTGCACATACTGTCGACGGCAGCGCTCATCTCGACAACGCATATCATACATTCGGCCCAGGGTCATACGCAACCTCTACAATCTATTTAAGTACACACCCATCACGAATATAATTGCGGGCCCCCGGCCCAAATACACAGTCATCTCAAACCCACGCTTCATCAGCTCTCCGTAACGATATCCCGATCCAGGCTCTCGCTCCTCTTCGGTCTCGAGTCGCAGTTGGATCTGAGTTGGCTCGTGGATCCGGACCGGACTGAAATAGACTGCGGAAATTGTTCACGAGACTGTCAACCGAATTAGACTTGAACAAGCCTCGGAGTGGAGAGAGGCAGCAGGCTAGGAGTCCGGTTGCGACTTCCAGCATGCACCAATACACTTCCATTTTCAAGAGGACTGCGGCGGTGTCAGTTGGGTACTACGGTGGGCAGGTGACACGAGATGCTTACTTCTTTTGTCGATAGTAGGGTCGAAGCCAACGTTGGTTGACCAGATCATCCACAGCATTCGAACAAGTGAGGCAGCCGATGCGAGAATACCTAGGAGGAACACGCCCATGACGGCAAGCTTGGTTGCAAATGGCAGGCGCAACTTCCAGATCTACGCGCGTCAAACCCACAGTTCCGATAAGGTACTGTTTCACTTACAAATGGAAGAGGAAGCAAGATAATGAGTACATCGAGTATGAAGTCCGACACCGCATACGATTACCCAACCTTCAAGATGTTCATGCAGTAAGACATCATCGCCATGAGATCGGTGAATATAATCTCAAACCACCCTTTTCACATGAACATGATCGTAAAAGTAAACCCGATCGCTCACAAGGTAACGAGGGTGATAATGGTCAAGAAGAGGAGGTTACGAGCATTGCGCAAGTTCTTGTCCACAACGAAGATGCGGCGATAGAAGAAGAGGACGCTGAGCTTCACTAGTCTGTTTACGGGCGTGACAATATTGAGGAAGGCGTAGTCGAGCTGCTGAGGTGAGCGGCTATCTCAGAATCATTATCTATTCTTACTCTTCTCGCAGTGACAATGGTCCAGTCTGAAACCGCGACAGAGGATCTGACGGCAAGCCCCACCTCAGGCACGACCGGCGCCGAATACCCCAAAGACTTCGTTTCCACGTCATAGAAGATGATTGAAGCACACCCCAAAGTCAAGACTAAGGCTAATCGAACGGTGAGCCAGACATCTGCCTGAATAGGTTAGCGGCGCTTCCATCGAGCATAGAAGCGGAGAATGACCGCTCCGATTTCGAGAATCAGCAAGGGAATTTTGGACGAATAGATCGCCGCCGGTCCAGGGATACCCTCAAACATCTCAAGGCGGTGACCAAAGACAGAATGGGATCAGAGCAGTAGAACCGATTAGCGACGAGTAAGCTTGTCGAGAGACTGGTCCTTGGGCGTCCTTCAAGCCATATGATCGTTCAACAACAGTCCTCTTGTAAGATTGCTCTGCGCCCGCCCCCACAAAGCTTTAGCATTGCGGTACCTTCGTCCTGGTTCTATTCGGGGCTCATTGCTGCGGTCACTGCACGTCATACACAAGACCGTACGCTCTTAATTAAAACGAGAGCGAGTGTGCATACAAACGAGGACATTGAAATATTGCTGACATCTGAGGGTATGTTCAAAAGCTAGTGAGTGCTACAAACACGATTGCCGAACTCATCTAGAGCGAGGCCGGTCCCGGTCCGAAAGAGCGGAATGCGAGAGACACACTAGGCGTAAGAATCAACCATCTTCGATACAGGGCTAGGGGTGTTGCATGGTCTGTCACATTCATCAAAGACACAGTATCAAATGCTGACGGCGTGCAGCCTTGGTTATACTATTGAATGTCATCCGTAGCGAGCTTCTTCAATCTTCCGTTCCGCTTCCGACACTTCTCTCCATACACACACATTTGCACTCCGACGTCCGTGTCCACATCCGGTTCCATTGTTGTGATATTCTCAGTGCTAGGAGCTGTGAGTGAGTTATTCGCAGAAACTTGAAGTTGGGCGCTGCGTCGTGACTTACCATTCACTCTTTCGCATTCTGGAGAAGTGTGAACCTCGACTACACCTGCTTCCGCTAACTCAAGCCATCATCAACCAACAACCCACTGTCCACTCCTGCATTAACGCATTCGTACTCAAGACGGGCGTCAATGCAAACCTGCCGACGGATAGCCCAGCTCTTCTCCCTCGTGAACGTCTAGCTCACACGGACCACATCCCCACAACACTCGACTCGATTTATTTTTGCTTTTTCTGGCGAAACATGTATTCCGTCGAACCGTTGAAGCCGATTTTCGGTACAATCGCTGCGACGTCGGCTTTGCGGGGGGTACACAGTTTTTGGGCAATGTATTGTCTTTCTGAAAGAGTCAATATGCGATTTTTTAGTAATTGGAATAAAGTGAGTATGGACATGGGACGTAGAGCAGCACGCAATTTGATGGTAGCTGAGAGCGAAGCGCCGGAAAGACGGTGGGGGACGCGGTGGAGGATGGTGTGAACTTTGTATACCGCGGCATATTGAAACGCAAACCAACCATGTACAAAAATCATACGTTATATATCACATCATTCACCATTGACGATTTTGCTCTTCTCCTTCTTCTTCCTGCCCTCCTTGAATTTCTTGGACTCCTTTTGCGCTTCCTCCATCGCAACACTAGCTTTGCTCTTTTTGTCTTTGTCCGTCTCACTGACCGTCATGCTGTTTCGACCCACATTGCTTCGCAGCTTTCTAGATTTGGCGTCCGACATTTTATCCCTTCTCGCGTCATGTTCTGGAATTTGAGCGACGGCCCACGAGAAGCTGTCGAGGTTGCGACAATGTCAGCATTTTGTGCCCGGCCAAAATCGTTACACGCCCCGCTATATGAAGAAGAAAGGGTAGCAATTAATTCACCACGTACTACGGAGAGTTCCGAAAGACAAACGCTTAAAGCATTCAATTGTGCGACCCAAGTGCTCCATCGTCTGGAAATCGAGCGTACTATGATCGCCAGCAAGGATCACAATCCTACTCACCGGTCCCTCGTATTCATATGACTGTGCACCAGGCCCCGCGGACAGAACAACCCTCAATAAACCTTTCTTCACCCAGTCGCCACACACATCCTCCTCACAAGTTGCGGTATTCACTCTCAAATTCACCCGTTTCGAAGTAACATCTGGAGATGACTGTTAGCTACTCGCCCATCTTCCACCCGTTTCCGTTCCCGAAGGACCTCGACTGCGGACAACCGTATATCAATTGGCCCGCTGGCAAGGATATCGTAGGTCTGAATATTGATGTTGATGTCGTGATTCCAGAAGAAGCCGTGGTCATAGGCGTTGGGAAAGGTAGAGACCACAACAAAACGAAGGAGGCGTATAGCTTGGTGATGCCGCGGAAGCGGACTGTACGGTGTGATACGACGAAGTTCGTGCCGATGTACAGTATGTATCTCTACCCCCTCTAATTTTGCTACTGCAACTTTTGCAAGGAGTACATGAAGTAACATAATTCAAGGGAACAAAATATTCGAGACCTCGGACGACAAGTTCTACCGGCCAGGCGCCGCATATCTCGAATACCTCGGCCCTCCCTCGCTCCACGTCAAGGACCACACCTGCGGCACTCCATATCACCTCCTTTCTTACAGCATCAGCCTGTCCGTACTAGCCGGACACCATCTTCTGAGCTCCGAGGGCAATGACTGGCTCTATCATCTCTACGCCGGCAATATGGGGTCTCGGCCATACGATATGCCTTCTCGCGAACCTCTCGCAACGAGCCCAGTCATCAATGTTTGTGATAACAGAGCGAGGCATACTAAGTATAGCTCTGCGGATGGATTTACCTGTGATTTCCCGGAGTATGTGGAACCAGCGCCGGCAGAATGTCCGGTTCCGACAGCTACTCCTAGGCTGTGGAATCCGATGTCGGGGAAGACGCCACCGCCCGAAGCGGGAGGGAATGGGACGATTGTGGGGATGGTGGTTGGGTTAGTGCTGGGACTTTTGGGATTGGTGGGGTTGGTGCTGCTCGCTGTGAAGTATGCGCCACAGGTTCGCAGAAGGTTTAGGAGGGATGGTGCTATTAGATTGTGAAGTCATGGTAATCGGGCTGGGCTTGGTGGTTGGATGTGGTTGGGTTGGATGTGGTCGGATGGATCAAATGTCTTTCACAATTACATATCAGTATGTGCGCATAAATTTTCGCAGCGGCCTTCCCATCATTCTTCGCAAGAGTGTTTAGTTTTCTCCACGTGTGCACTCCAATCCGAATGTTTCCTTCGATACCGAGAGAAAATTTCAACCGCATTTTCCCCAAACGCTAGACCGTGTAAGTTACCATGCTATTTTTAGACCAAAATCGCGAAGCGTGGCAAGACACTCAAAGTCCTCACAACGCAGAACTCTCACGTTTATCAGCCGGCCTAAACCACCTCGGCCAAGTCCGCTATTTTCGCCCTGAGTATACGCAACCCAACTCGAGACAATCACTAAGAACGCCTCCCTTGTGAAACCTGTCCAAAAGCTACATACTCGCCATTTCGTAGATTTTCGCGTGGACCATGAGGTCGTCAGGAGAGCTCGGGGGAATCACTGGTGTGGGTAGGGTTGTGCAGACGTGGCAGATCTAGTTCACCGGAGGGCCAGAATTGGTGGCATAGCACTATCTATGGACGCAAGTACCTTAGTTGCTGCTCCCGAGACTGCAAGTATGGGGATTACGAACGTGGAGTCTGGATCGTTTTGTCGAAGCCGAGCAAGCTGTTGGTTGAGTGTAATGATTGTGTCCATGTGGCTGCTTGACGACGCTTGGCCTTTCGTGTCTTCTGCCTTGTAGTCTTCCTTGGATAGGTATTGGAACAGGAGCTTGATGGTAGCCGGATCGTCTTTTGGCAGATCAATTCTACCTTCGTGGGCTTCCTAAACTGATCGTCAGCAGCAGAAGCCAATCGATGGCTTGGGCGTAAATATACCTTCTCTAACGTCGCCGCCCTAGCAGCAAAACCCACCTGCTGACACACGATCGCCTTTATGAGCCCACAAGTCACTGTGAGGCCGGCATATTTGCTCACGTGATAAGCACTCCATTGTCGTTAGCGACAGGGTTCCAGGTAGGCCAGCAGTACATACGCTTGTATCGAAGCAGTTGTCTAGTTACGTAGTGCTTCCCCCACCATTATTGAACGATGGCGGAGGGTTGGAGTAGAATAAAGCGAGGAGGAACCTCAAAAACGCCATCCATCACTCGGAGTTGAGAATGGGAGTCTGTCCACTAATACTAACTAAACCTGGGTTCGAGTGGGAGTGAAAACGAAGCCGAAAGTGAAGTACAGCGTTGATGTCTTACTGCATCCCATACTGCCACCCCTCAACCCCCGCGTTCACATCGGTCCTCTTCCCCATTCCTATCCCCCCGTCTATTCCCGTTCCAGTCCCCTGCATCTCAAAGTCCTCGAGTAGAGAATCCCACACCCCCCAGTTCATCTGGTCGCCATCCAGTGGCGGCAATTCCGGTATTGTAGCCATTGGATTTAAGCTCTCCGCAAAATCGGCATTCCATTGGAGGTTCGAAAGCGCGTCGACATTGGCAGCCGGGTATACTGGAGCTGGTGCGAGACTCTGAGCTTGTTCCGCGATGGGGTCGCTATATAGTTCTACGAAGGATTCCAGTTGCATGGATTGAGCGTCGGGTTGCGATGGAGAGGGTGTCGTCCGTTTTGCGTCTCGCGCTCGTAGGATCTGTATGTAAGTTGGTTCTCCACCTTCGGGAATACCTCGAGCAGCAATATACACGTCCCACGCTCTCAGCGTGAAGTTGGCCACTGCGATGGAAAGTGCCCGCCTAGAAAAGTCCGCCCCGAAATTCGGATGCATGTCGTAGACAAGTTGAACCTGCTTCCACGCATGGTCGACTTCTTCGCCCTGCGTCCTTTTCCTCAACTCATTCACCATATGGATGAACCCTTTCCATTGGAAATGACTACTGACGTGCCACAAATAACCTTGCATTTCCTTGGTTGTGTAGCAGAGGTTCTGGTAGGAGACGATCTGCACAGAGAGATGGAAGAGGTGGTCATTTTCTTCCTGTGAGAGGTCGGCTCGGGAGTCGCCGTGGTGCTCGGGATTGTGGGCGATGAAGCGTAGCATGGCGAGGATGGCTTTGACGAGATAGGAGCACATAGAGTGCCAAGCCACCGAAATATCGCAGTAACGCAGGTACTTGCGCTCATAGAGTGCTTCTAGGTCATCGATGGCTTTGTCTTTCACAGCCAGCGTCGCCGCATCAGTGGATAGCTTGTTCCACATGCCATCGAAGTTCGACTTTTCGTTTGCGAAGCCCTTTAAAAACTGAGCAATGTGGAACCGGATGAGAAAAAACATCATTTCTGTAGCACCGTCGTGTTCTCTGGGCAGTTCTTTCATGCCAGGGCTAATATCGCCGTCGTTCAAATTCGCAGGGCGCTTTACGTTTGCGACATATAGGATCGATCCTCCCGCTCCCGCGAGTTTCTCCGCAAAGCCGTCTTGCATCAAAATCTGCCACCATACGCGCCGACGAATCTCGCAAGAAAATGGGTCAAGGCCCAGCGTCGCGGGGTCTCGATGTAGTCCAATCCGCTGCCCGATGCGATACGCTACACCAGTGAATATCCAGATGACGCGGGCGTCATGGTTTTGTATCGCAGTATTGAAAAGAACCAGGGCTTGCAGCACCATGAGATCGGACGTCTTGAGGAAGCTCGCATTGAGAAGTGCGTACTGCGTTGCCATCTTGAACCTCTGGCTCACGACGGCTTTGGACTCGCCAATGATGGCGCTACACTCGGATTCACTCATCGAGTGAACTGCCATGGTGTAGATGGAGAATAACAGCACTTCAACGTTCTTCGGAAGATTTTCGAGGTCGCCGCTAGCGTTGGATATGATCTGCTGCACGGTTGGAGCGTGAAAAATCTTTAGGATGGGGTTACAATTGTCGAGGTACGCCTGCCACAGCTTGAATATCTGAACAGGTTGTGGATGCAGCGGACGGAGATTTGCCGATGCTTTGTTGGGCGTTCCCAGAAGCAAACTTCCATCATCCGAAGAAAAGGCTGCTGGCGTTGTGGCATCGCGGATCCCTTGATCTTCTCGGTCGGACGAGCTATCGTCGAGAAGCAACTCTTGCGAGTCGCGCAACTCGCTGTCCAAAGTCGTCCAAAGGGTGTTCTCTAGATACCTTGATTTGCCCCCTCCCTTTGATATCAGCACACCTTTGCCCTTCATATGCGTCCCATTTGTAAGCCCCAGGGGTGTTACGTCGCGATCTTCGTCACTACACTCATCACCCGCTGCCCCTCCCATCGAAGCTCCCCTGGCTGATTTATACATTTCTTTCTTAACAAGCTGATCGGGCTCGATACCGAGCTTGACTAGGGCATCTTCATATATTCGGAGCCTAGCATGCACGTCGACCTCGCGCATGCCCTTCTTCCGCCTCCGCGGAGGTGGTGGGGCCTTGTAGACGCACCCAACCCGAGCTCGCGAGCAGTTTGCACAGCCGCCAGGTGCTTTATCACATTTGACTTTTCTCTGCGCGCATAACACGCAGGAGAAGCCTTTCTGGATTGGTAGACTGTGTTGCTGAGTAGGGACAGCGACGGCCGAGTCCGGCGTAGAGGCGTCGGATGAAAGAGGCATAGTGGGTCGAGGAGAGATTGAGATACGTGATGTGAAGGAGGCCAAGGTTTAAATCTAGAACGATGCTCGTGTGGTTACATAGCTCGGCGAATGCTTACACGAACTACGCCGACTATGTCGTTGATGCCTGATCGGGGTTGTTCAATCAAGATTTAGGAGTCGGTCGGCGGCTGGAGAAAGTCGGCTTTCGATAAAGTGTGAAAAACGTGGCGATCAATCCGTGGTCTTATATTGTTGTAGTGAACGAGGAAGGGAAATAAAGCAGCATGTGATTTCGTTCCTGAAGTTGGGGTCTGATAGTGCCAAGATCCGACTAACAGTAAGTGAGATGTTAGCGTCAAACATCATGTGCGCACGGATGCAACTTTTGGAGTAATCATAGGAAGGAAGCACCGACTGCGTTTGTCTGCATACTGGCCCTCTTGGTGTCCCGAGGACCTATAAGATACAAAAGACGAGAAGTCCAACGTGAACCAACCCAACACGATAAGAAAATATATGCATCACAGATTCCAGCGCCAGTTCCGTAACATCCCAAATCCATAACATGTGCCTGCTATGAGATAGTTCCCACAGCGCATGTGGCAGTATGCAAGTACGCGAAGACAGCGAGTATCATCGCTTCCCTTGCGGATGTACTCTGTGAACAGAATCAGTCAATCCCTTTAACAGACTGTTCCACTGGAGCGAGCGAACGTCTCTATTCGCGAGCGGCAACACGCTCCTTGAATTCTTGAAAGAACTCCTCCATCTCGCCAGCGACGAAGTCTTCAATGTCGGAGGAGAGCTTCTCAAGCTTGCTCGAGATACGGCTGCCAGTGCGGCCAGCAGCGCCCTTGGCCTTCTCAAATTCAGCGTCAACCTCGTTCTCCAGCTCGGAGACGGAAGGAATAGTGACAGTGAATGCCTTGTCGGCCCTCGTGACAGTGTAGCTGCCCTTGCCGACGATGTCGGAGTAGTTAGAAGAGCCACCACCGTTCCAGGCGAGCACGTTTTTGGTGTTGCTCGGGACGTCGGAGAGAGCACCCACGGTAGCAGTGGAGATGAGGTTGGCCTTCAGCTTCTTGGGGCTGATGTCGGCGACGGCGTAGGCAGAGTCCTTGGCCGGCTGCAGAGAGAGCATGTAGGCCAAGAGGCCGGCAATGTGGGGCGAGGCCATGGAGGTACCGGAGATGGTGTTGGTGGCGTGGTCGGAGCCGATCCAGGTGGAGAGAATGTTCAGACCCGGGGCGAAGATGTCGTTGCACTTGCCGTAGTTGGAAAAGTAGGCACGCTCATCAAGTAGAGTAGAGGCACCGACAGTGACGGCGTTCTCGGCAGCGGCGGGAGAGTAGCTGCACGAGTCGGCATTGTCGTTACCGGCGGCAACAGCAAAGTGGAGCCCGTTGTCAACAGCGGCATTCACAGCGAGGTCCAGTGAGGTGGATTTGCCACCGCCCAAGCTCATGTTGGCAGCGCTGCCCTTGAAACCCTTGCGCTTGCCGTCCTTGGCCTTCTTGACCTGCTCCTTGTGGGCCGTCACGGCATACTCGACGCCCTTGACAACGTCGGACATGGTGCCGGAGCCGTTGGAGCGAAGCACCTTGACAGCATAGACGCTGGCCAGCTTGGCAACACCGTGCTTCTTGCCTGCGACGGTACCAGAGCAGTGAGTGCCGTGGCCGTTGCCATCCTCGTCGGCGTCGCCGTTGGGAATGGTCTTGCCCCAGTGGGCGCGGCCCTCAAAGTCGACGTGCTTGTAGTTTGTGCCAGTGTCAACAACGTAGACGTCGACGCCCTCGCCACCCTGGGCCGAGTAGAGGTACTTGCTCCAGGTGCCGAAGCTCAGGGAGTCGCGGTGCGAGATACGGGCGAGACCCCAGGGGGCGTTCTTCTCCGTCTCGTAGTCGTCATCGCTGCCCTTGCCCATGGTGTGGACGACGGAGTCCTTTTCGATGTAGTCGACCTATGCCATATTAGCCTTGTTCTTGAAGCTTTATGTTTGACCCTGGTGCCTGGGAGGGAGCTAGCTATGATGATGTCACGTGCGATTGCGATGGATTGCGTGGCCGCTAGGCGGAGTTGCGTGCGATGATAAGGCAGCCGCCGATCCAAAGCAGCAAGGCACGCAACCCGAGCAACCAGGTCGCTGATGAGCGCCGCCGCTGGAACGGGCACTGGGGAGACAGGCACTTACATCGGGGTGTCTCCGGATCTGCTCGAGCGTCTCCTCGTCAAAGTGGCCGGAGTAGCCCATCAGGCCGCCGACGATGTTGTATGTGTGCTTGAGGCCCTCGAAGACGTCGGCGGTAAGCGGGAACTGCGACCGCTTGCGCAGCTCCATGCGCTCGTCGTTGCTCTTGGAGTGGACGCTCTGCACCCAATCGTGGTGGCTCGCGGCATCGGCGTCCTTGATGTGCTTCTTGAACACGATCATGTACGAGTCGGGCACTGCCTCGGCGTTCATGGTCGAGAGAACGGGGGCGGCATCCTTGTGGATGGTGCCCACCTGGAGCACAGGCGACGCTGCGGCAAGAGCCGGCAGCAGAGCGAGGGTGGAGTACCTCATGATGAATGTGGCTCGCGCGGCGAGACTAACAACACAAGAGGAGATGGGAGAGAGACAAAGGCAGTACTGGGGGGAGAATAGCGATGATGGGCGGGGTGGAGGGTTGGGATGGATGAGAGATGGCGATAGCTATGGCGATGGAGCTCTTATCAAGGGCCGAGGGTTGCACGGGCCGGGCCAGGTGTGACGCATGACCTGCCTCGTCGGCGCCTGCCCCAGCCTCACGCGCACAGCCGCGGGGGCCTCGCCGTTGCGATGGTGACGCTTACAAGCGACCATGGAGCTGCCTTGACGGCGTGTTCCCAGTGGCTGTCGGTTGCTGTCTATCCAACATGTAATTGCGCCCCGTGCTGCCCATGCGCGGCGGCTTGACTGCTGTCATGTCGAGCTGGAGCACGAATGGCATCGCCGGCTGGGAGCCCTCTGGACGACGCGGAGCGCTAGTCTCCATCCGGCAACCCCGTGAACCATGCCCACCACCACCACCACCACCTCCACCTCCACCTCCACCCCGTGCATCCCGCAGCCTCACTGCCAGCGGCACGGCGGCGCGTGAGACACTCAGTCATGGCAATGATACAACGTTGCCCATAGACACCCGGACCCGTCTTCCTGTGCCTGGTCTCCCCGTGACATGTGCTCTACGGCACAGCTCCACCACGGCTGCCTGCTGCGCCCATAGAAAAGGGTCCAAGCACAAGCTCCCGTTTTAGCATCACCGCCGCCATTCACGCAGGCGATACGACACGACCTAGTCCGCGCCCGCCCACGGTGAACCATTCGTACATACATACACACAGTCGCACCGCCATTCACTCCATGCACAGCTTCGCGAGCAGGGAGACATGACGCTGCCTGCCTGCCCGCACCAGCACTCGCACCCGCCGCCCACCCCCCTCCGCTGCGGCACAGGACTCGACTGATCGAGCACCAAACATGGCCACCGCGCGCCCCCACCGCTCGTCGACGGCCGCGTCGCGGATCCCGCCCATGAACAACCAGATTGCAGAGCTGCGCAGTCTCGCCGACGAGCTCATCCGCGCCTCCGAAAGCGCCCCGCCGACATCAGAAGTGCTGCAGAGCCAGAGCAACGCCCTCCGCCGCATGCGCCAGCTGCTCATAGAGTCCCACGAGCACACGCAGACCAAAGACGCCTTCCGTCACGTGCGCGGCTTCGACGTGCTGCTGCTGACCCTCCGCTCGCTCTCCGGCTTCTACAAGCCCCGCGTCCTGTCCACGCCCGACCGCATCGACTTCTTCGAGGTGATAAAAGCCACCCTGGACGTACTCTCGGATGCTCTGAACGAGCACTCTGGGAACGTCAGGTTTTTTGCGAAGCGCGTCGAGGACGGCGGCTGGAGTGCCCTCGAGCAGGCTCTGGGCAGCACCGGCATCTTCGGCGGCCAGTCCGACAGCAAACGGGACGATGCGGGGCAGGAGCAGCTGTTCGGCAGCCTGTTTGCCTTTGCACTTGGCGAGGAGGCCATGACGCGCATATTCAGGGACATTGAGAAGCGCCTTGAGGATGCTCAGCACGAGGAGGAACCTGACACACCACAGGCCGGCGACCAGCCGGCCGAGATAGTAGTCACGAGCCCCCGGTCGATATACAGCGACTCTGGGGTGGATCTGGACGCACTACGGGACCAGGTGCGCACCATATTCAGCGGCAACGAGGTTCTACAGAACCCTGACATTATCCCCATCATCCTGCACTTCTGGATGGGACTGTCCGGTCACGAGGCGCCGGGCACCAGGTCGAAGCCGCTTTCCGTGTCGGTGTTGCTGGCCATCATGGAGATAATCGCTGTATCTTCCTACAACAAGGCCGCCCTGCATGTGACAGGCGTGCTCAGCATTGTCTTGCCACTCCTATTCGACAACAAGTGCGCCCCCGTAGAAGCTGGCCTGCTGCGAGAGCTTGCAGACAGTCTCATTGAGTACGGCATCAACAAGCTTGATGATGCCTACTACCTTTTTCGAAAAGCGGCCGTGTCGGATCAGGCTGCAGAATACCTTCACCAAGGCATGCGCGCGTCACGGGGCCCTCCCTTTATCCAGTTTGACCTCTCATTACACGGCTTCAGCGCCATTGAGGTCCCCGAGCTTGGCCGTCCGTTCCCCCCCGTCTCACCGGGCAGCGGTTACACCTTTGCCGCGTGGATGCGGGTCGACAAGTACGACACCAACTGCCACACTACCCTCTTCGGTGCGTACGATGATACGCAGACCTGCTTCTTGATGGCCTATCTGGAGAAAGACACGCGTTGCTTCATTCTGCAGACCTATATGGGCCACTCTTCCGGCATAGTTCCCAGTGTGCGCTTCAAAAAGGCCCCTCATTTCCAAGAGGGCCGTTGGTACCACATTGCTGTCGTTCACCGCCGAGCAAAAGCCATAGCCATAGGGGGCCACAAGGCGTCCCTCTACGTCGACGGCGAGTTCACCGAGACAATGAAGGCACACTACCCCT
>Ga0247803_1000585_pt1 | contig 19558 bp, 15 predicted proteins | sample UWRJL014104B1_FD_180928 | JGI IMG/M metagenome (GOLD analysis project Ga0247803, IMG submission 180928) | Plant litter microbial communities from Arlington Agricultural Research Station in Wisconsin, United States - UWRJ-L014-104B-1 | ecosystem: Environmental > Terrestrial > Plant litter >...
TTGTGATCGAGCGGGGCGAGATTGCATGGCTGCATGTCGCTGGGAGAGTTCTCCTTTGCCTGTTCGTGGACGAAGAACGGTACGGGGTGGAGCTGGGGTAAGGGGTAGTGAAGAACTGGACATGCTAGGACTAGGGGGCCCCCGAGGATATCCTTTGCTGCTGACATATTACAGACATCTGGCCCTGTTCCTGACGATCGGAAGACGCTGTGATGATGCCGGGGTTGTGTGCAGCAAGCTTGAACGGATTGAGCACTTTGAGGCCGAGATCGGATTGCTGAGCAAGTCCTTCGTCGCGGAAACTTCAGCAACAATTTCCACTAAGAGAAGCGCCTCCCTGAAGTGCCTTTGGTCCGAAAAATGAGGACAGGGTGCGCGAGGTAGACGTGCCACAATAAGGCTGGGCGAAGGTGAAGTGCTTTCACCAACAGCAGTTCCTATCACCAGTGCAACCCAACTTTCCGCATAAGCTTGTTCAAGCTAGCATCTCAGGATCAAGTACGTCTCTCTTCTACGAGCTGCGAAAAGCGTCCCGTCACACAGTCCCAACGCCATTTGAAACGTAAAAGCGCAGCCGTGCTGCTTAACACCGCCGAGCCGAACAAAGTACAAGCGTGCTACCAAACACCATTCAATATTGCTAAACAATATTGCTGGCTACACTTCAACTCAGCCCAGCTCCGCTCAGCGCAATCCTGTGCTCGGGGCCACATGCTGACCTCTGTGTCCGGATAAATGCACCAAACCCACAACCCTTCATGTCGGTAAAGCTTATCGCGACCTCACGTACAGGTACTGCTACAATCGACGAACAAGTGCCGCGGATCAAGATATGGTGGAGACTTGGTTGGTTGGGGACCTACAAGTCACTCTCCATGTGGAGTTGCGATAGCACCTTCGCGACGGAATTCCAAGTCTATCGGGATGCATGTATGTTCAGGGACTAACGTAACCGAGAACACGGTACATCATAGTGACGGTATCCAAATGTAGATCTTTGCACTCGTGTATGACAGTATAGACGTGGGGAAAGAAGAAGTTGATCTGCTGGCGTCAAGCAAGATGTCCATCGCACGCCAACTTCCTTAATTGTCTGCCTTCAATTCGGAGATCTGCCACGAGTGCAACTTCTCTGCCTACAGTAAGAAGTTGTTAGTAATTACTAGATGTGTTAAAGAATAGCATAGTCAACGCAGTCTATCCTAAGCTTTCACATCGTTCCTTTGACATAATATGTTGGCCAATGTAAGCACACATTGTTTGCCATCGTTGCACAATATAGCATTTTCATGAGATTTCGACACTGGGCGGGAGGAACAGCTTGAGTGGTATTGTTTAGGCGAGAAAATTGTACGAAAGAATCGTCGAGTACAAGGGACACGTTCCAAGCCTTCTCTGTCCACATCCCAGATGCTCAAACATCCATACGACCGTTGCCTTATTTGCGAGGCACTTATCTTGCAGCCTGCTCGCCTGATATCCCTCCTGCAAGACGGACGCATATCTAACCAAAGAATGCGCCCTCGAATTCGAAAAGGGTATCCAAACAGTATCCTCACAGTCCCAAAACTAGACGACATCGTCGAGAGAACTCAGAGCCACACGCGAATGTCATCCAAAGAATTCTGAACACGTCTCGTGCGACGCCTACGCCAATTTCAGATCCATAGCTAAGTATCCCCCAGGTTGCGAGTCGAAGTCAGGTATAATGCAGCCAGTCCGATGAAGCCATGGGGAGTGAAGTACCGATCCCGGACTCGAAAGGACATTACGGCATGGAGCTCTCCTCCACCACCCGCAGCGTTTCGTAGTGCGTCCGACCAAAGCCATCGCCTGGATGCTCGCGCGGCATGCGGGCAGGCGCTGTTTTCCAGTCGCCGAGTCGGCCGTCGTTGATTGGCAGTATCCAGTTCTTGCGCTTCTCGCGCTCAAGCCAGGCTTGTGTGAGCTATAGCAGCGGTTAGCGAATACTCACACACATTGGAGCCGGAGAACTCTGTGAGAAATTGCAGAAGGACAGTCGAAGGAGAGGAAAGCATGAACAAGTGAGTAGGAAAGGGCGTGTCACATACCTCCCCAGCGAGCTCCACCTTCCGCCTATGCACCGCCTCATCGCATCCCCAGATCTTAAGCAGAACAGGCATCCGGTTGAAATTGCCTTGTCCGTCAACCATCTCGCTTCTCATTCGTCGACGCTGGAGCAGACACATTTCACCGTCTCCTTTGCGTTTGCAACGTGAACAAGCTGGAGTTCGACGCGTACACTGGAGACCGGCGAAGACGCACTGAAGACACGAGGCTAAATGGTGAATTCGTGGCGCGTCGGGCGCGATGACCTCAATTCCCGCACGTGTTGAAAGACCAGTGGATTCAACATCAAGTGCGTCTTCGTCGTCGGTGGGTGGGTCGTAGGAATTGAGGCTGGCCGGCGGAGATGGAAGGTGGGTGTCCTTGACCGGATCAAGATCATTGAGATAGGTACACGGTTTGAGCTCTTCGCCGCATACACTCGATGCATCGGTCTCGGCGTAGTTGACCTTGCGAGTTGCTGCGAGCGGACTTATCGGGCTACGAGGCGTCCTCTCCGGCGAATCGAAGACAGAGTCGTAGGAAAAGGCAGTCTCGGTCGGCGAAGGTTCGTTGTACTGTTGCTGAAGTAGCGGTCGGCGGAGGGGTGTGCATGGGGCAGACTTTGCGCGATCCTGAGGGACATGAGGTAGTGTTTCGCCCGCGTCTTCAGGCGCATTTTCACCGTCCACAATCTGCACGCCCTCTAGCCATCTCCTCACGGACGCCGTGTCCTCATCCTTGACGCGTATACACCTCGCACCCAATGTAGTCATCGTGCTCTTGACCTCCTGATAACCCCTCAAGTGCGTCCTCTGAGATGCACGTCGAAGTCGAACCCAGCTTGCAGGTTGTGACGCTGAAGAAGACAAGCAAGAAAGGGTTTCTGCGCGCAATATATGGGGCGGTCAAAGGTTTAGTGACCAGGTATTAAAGTCTAGGTCACGTCCAAAAGCTGCGGTGAAGGTGAATCCCGCAGCGTCATAGCCAAAAAGAAGTGCACAGGTATCTCACCCCTTTGGCAGGATGCGGGGTTAGGATTTGGACGCAGAGGTGAATTGGGTGCAGTAAAGAGGTATGCGGAGGCTGTGCAAGGCTCGAGGGTTCAAAGGACTGTCAGGGGATGGGCATGCGAGTCTTTTTAAATGGGATGAAGAATGGCGGTAGGGTCAACTTCGAGAGCGTGAGAAAGGCAAGGAGGTGCTACGGATACTCACGACGTATGGAGAAGTTTCTTCTGCTAGGATGTGTTGTCGCAGGTAGTCGTATAATTGACCATTCAAACGTTGACCGAGAGGTGTTTTGGCGTCACATCGACCCAACATCTTCCCCAATTATTCGAATCGACTAGCAGATGGAAGACTGAGATGTGAGCATCAAACGGATGAACAATTGATGTTTCACGTCATGTTGACGTGGCGAAGGATGGCAGACGATAGAAACGACGAATCTCTCTTATTAGAAAGTTAGAACATCCGACAACTGTGCATCCACTCCACGCTAGTGACAATAATATCCAAGCTCACTGGGTATCAAGAGCTCCAGAACTATATAAATGCTCGCAATTGTGCGTCACATCGCTCCCTTAGAGCACAAACCCACCCAAAGTGACATCCTTCCAACTCCGAACAGGATGTGTATCCTCGAGCTCGACGCACCACCATAGCACCTCCTTTGTTTTATCGATCTGCCCACTCTCCTCGTATGCTCGTGCCAACGCGTACCATGCCTCTGAGTAGTCCCATCCGACACCCAGCTTCGTCAGCGTCGAGAGCAGCCCAAAAGCGCGATCGCGGGCAGCTAGACGATTGAGCTCGGGTGGCGAAAGCTGATTTTCTGCTGATGGGGTGTGGGCGGTCAGGTGTGCTGTTTTGGAGTCGGAGGTCGTTTCGGTTATTGCGGGAACAGACGGGAATAAAGAGGGTGTAGCCATGGCAGAGTTGTTGCCGGGCTCCAGAGTGATCACCTTGCTATAGATGTCTAGTAGGATATTTGACAGCCCTACAACGGCTTCTGGATGGTCGGGAAGATGTAGAACGGCACGCTCGAATTCCGCTCGTGCTTCATGCTTCAGGTCTTGGACTAGCAAGAGCTGTCCGCGCTGTCGCTATATTAGCACTCCATTTCCAAAGTGAGACTGATCGACTTACGGCAGCATACACATCCGCCCAGAGCTCCTCCACGCTCTTGCCACCCCCCCAGCCCCTGTCGGCGAAGGCCTTGCTTGTCGAAGACTCTTGCGCTACCTCTGACTCAAAAATTTCCACGAGCTTGAAGGCTTCTTTTGCAGCAGCGTTCGCATCATCGAGCATGTCTGCGCGAGAGTATAAACCAGAAATGAATATCCAAATGGACACAAGCAAAGAGACCTTCTGTCGCCGGCTCTGGACTTTGGAGAAGTGTGGATCGGGAGGTATGTAGTACGGATTGGGAAAAGGTGAAGGCAACCGAACATCTTGTTTGGGTGGTTGCTTGGCATGACCGGCTGGAGGTGGTTCCAAAGTGGGCGATAGATTATGGTGTATAGGTCGCAGGGACCTTTCATGACTCTCGGAAGACTTTCGTGGGGAGCTCGATACTGAAGCTCGACGAATCGACCTAGTTTGAACAGTGCTGTTCCGAGTGGATGTACCGTTAGTCGCTCCAGCTGGAAGCTCGGGTACTTCAGGTGCTTGGTCGGCTTGCATGTCTGATTTCCTTCTAAGACTGTTCGCACTCCGCTTCTGGAGCTTGCTAGGGCTTCGTTGAACGCCAGCTTGCTCATCCTGGCGCTTGTGAAGCGAAAGACGGTGACGAACATGACCGTTGCTACCATCTTCATCGGTGACCTGAATAGCGGGCGCTGTAGTTGTTTGCGTGGCAATGGTTGATGGGACCGAACTTGCGACTGAAGAATCCCGATTGTGGTTTTGCGGAATCTTTAGGGTGCCTCTTGAGCGGAAGATGCTCCCTCGTATGGTGCCGACGGCGCTCTTCGGCGGTGGCATTGTCGTGGTCGCTTGAGGTTTGGTTGGCACATCGGCGATTTCGCCGAACAGTCTGGCGTAAAGCGCGAGCAGCTCGTCACAGCCATCTACAGCTGCGGCTGACCCGTCGCCTGTTTCCAGCAGCGACAGTTGTGTCATCTTCACTTGGAGAACGCCACTTTTCTCGAAGCCTTGCATCTGATCAATCACACCAAGGTTGCTGTTCTTTTCACTTGCTTGGTTCAGGTGCTCGCTCCGGTACGCCCCGTCATCCTCTTTTCCAAAGAGGATTGATGGATCTCCAAACTGTTCGAAAGCCGCTTCGCAAGCTTTTTCTGCTGCAGAGTATTCGGACCGTGACGTCAATAGTAGGGCTAAAAGGTGCCACAAGGGGATCAGTTTCCGCTCACGGCCGAGGTCGGTAGTAAGCCCTGGTATGATGACCCCATCAGCGCCTATGGAGGAGTTGTGCTTGGATGCGGGTGAGAGAGCGCGCTTGGCCACCTGAATTGCCCCGGGAATATCTCTCGTTTCGGCAAGTACCAAAGCCAGTGCATAAAGTGCCTCAATGTTCTCTGGCACTTCGAGCTTCGGGGCGAGCGAATTTCGCAGGTACTGAATAGCTCGGGCTTGGAGACTAGATCGAGAATCGGCATCGAACGTGAAGCGCGCCCATTGGGCGTGACTGATGCCTATTGCACAGTACGCGCTGGCGAGTGACTTTGGCTCGATGTATGTCTCTATCGAGCGTACAGAGCCTGCTTCAGATGCCGATGATTTCAGGTTCTCGCTTTGCTCAAGCCATTTCTCGACATGGTTGCCAATCTCCAAAGCTTTCTCGGCCTCTTTTGCAGAGCCAAAGCGACAGAGAACGGTAATGGCCAAGGCGGACGTGCGCAGAACGGTGCTGTCGTCGTCGATCCCCACGTCTTCTTCCCCGGAGTGTTGGGCACGGTCTTTGCCGCGCGTTATGATTTCGACGTAGGAATCGTAAGCTTTGAAAGCAAGATCAAAGTCTGCAAGGGCGGCATGTACTACGAAGAGATGTCGTAGTATTTGTGTGGAATGGAACGTCTTTGTCGCCGCACGGTATAAGATCTGCATGAAACGATGAGTCGTAGGTACGCTATGGAAACAATGATGACTTACATCCAGCACTCCCCTTCCAACCGCCTCCTTGCCGCCCTCGCCTAGGTCGGCATCGCTCCACCTTGGGCCACAGACAAAGCGCCAATTCTCAATGACAGCATCGACCCACTGCTCGATCTCCGTGTTGTTTTCACTAGCTTTTGGAAAATGCGTCTCTTTTAGCAACAAGCTCTCATATATTGCTTCGACCTTCTTTAGCTCTGCCCTCTGCTGCAGTCTGGTGTTCGAGGCTCCAAACTGCTTTTCAGACACGGCAGGATCTGCACTGCGAGATTCGGCTTCGTAAGGCAGCCCATGCCGCAGGATGACAGATAGGGAGTCGTAGTAGGCTTTCCATGCCAGACGTCGGTATCGCGCAGCATTGGCGCCTTCTGTGGCGCCGGACTTTGTCGTGCCTTCCCAGTATTTGGCCCAGAATCGGTATGCTCGTAGAGCGTCGGCGGATTCCGTGTAGTCACTCGCGTCCGAGGATTGATCGAAGAGGTGGCAAAGTCGTACCAGAAGGTGCTCTGTCCACATCTTGAACTGCGGCGACTCGGTATGAATGGGCTTGGAAGACAACCACGGAACGATGGAAGAGTAGGAAGGGACCGCATCTTCTGCGGAGACGGTTTTCTCTAGCGACGAGCCTTTGAGGAAGGCGCCCTTGACCAGGCAGACCCGCGTCCAGCCGCTCATCGATTGCCCCTCCAACTTGGTCGCGACGGCCGCGAAGTCTTTCGGTAGCCGCGCAATGGCTAGCCCGGGCTCGTCCAGCACATAGTGTAGCCATCCCAAGCATATAGTGGCCTGGAAAGCATCCTGTACGTGGTCACCCTCGTCCTCCACAGCCGTAAGCAATGTCGGTATAATGGAAGCTAGTCCAGAGGTCGCGGCCGAGGCGGTGGAGGCGGCCGTCGACGGTCGCCGCGTGCTATAGGTGACGACCTGTGCTTCGGATCGCGCCGTCAAGGTGAGACCTTCGGTCGTTAGCCATCATGTCTAAACAGGTGGGCCGTCACGTCGGGGGTGCTGACATCGGCGGTGCGGCGCGTGCTTTTCGACCTTTCTGCAGAGCTCCGGTACGTCCTTCCAACGACCGGCGCATCTTGCTTCGTCCAATTGCGATATGTAGCGCACGGCCTTCTCGCTCTCGGCGTGTTTCTACGAAGTGTGAGCTATGGTAGGATGCCGGGAATGACGTCGCCATTGGAGGCCATGGTGCGCCGAGTGGAACACGTACACCCATAGTGTGAAGAATAGGGCTACCGAAGTGTCCGGAGTCGTGAGATGCTTGCAATCATATTCGGGGAGAGATAGAGGCAAGCGATGACCGGTTCACAATAAACAGTGCTACTGTCAGTACCTGTCCCGCTCCGTGAATGTTGGCGGCGCATCCCTGTCGGCTCCTCCGCCCGGAACAAGAGTTTCCCCGAATCCCGAATGTGAACTTTTTCAACCCATCTATCAAGGCGCGAACAGGACCGTCAACGATCGGACCCTACCAGAAAATTTGCGGGACAAGAGACGGGAACATGGCACCAATAGCGACCGAATTGGCTACACTGCGGGCCCTCACATTTCGCATCTCTTCTACTGCAACCTTGCAGCTGCCCCAGCATGTGTCCACCATAGCTGCATCATTAGCGAATTGCAGGTCACTTCTCTCCACCGCCCAAGCAACAGGCGCCAAGTCTGCGACGGAAGCTTCGGTCGCAGTTCATAAATACCGGACATTACTTTCAACCCTTCTCCAGGACAGGACCATCCAGGGAAGATGGGCGGCCATAGTACTCATCAAGTCGACAATTGAGATCGGCGGCTGGGAGACTCTCCAGAAGGCCCTTCCATGGGTGCGTGGACTTCTGGGCATTCTCACGAAGCCGGATCCTCCGTCTTCGAAGAAGCTATGTCTCATCACGTTGACTCGCATTTTCGTCCTCACCCGGGAATACCCTACCCTGATCCGCGAAGTCACCACACCCTCTCTGCCCGCCTTCATCCAATCGAGTTTACAATTGGCATCATCAGCCCCTCCAGCAACTCTACTGCAGACCATCCTGGGATGCTTCAATCAATTGCTTCCTCGACATCCGACCATATTCCGGTCCTACCTAAAGCAAATACATCCTCTGCTTGCAAAGATGATCGCTACTACTCCATCAAACAAGCTGGACCAGGAACATGCATCTGGAACAGGGTCTGAGGTGACCGCAGATGTCTCTGCAGCTGCGCGCCATCTGTACACGCAACTACCGTGCAGCGCACCAAAAGGAGCTTCAAGCGAGGAGTGGCAAACCTCGTTGAACAAGGTGATCGGAAGTGCGCACCGGACCTCTGATAAGGTGTTTCGGGCGGTGGTGGAAGAGTGGAGGCCATCATCTCGTGACGTGCCAAGCGTGAACGGTCACACCTTGGAGGACGAGGTGCAAGATCTGGAGGCGGACGCCATGGCACTACCACCGTGGTCTGGCATATATGCTGGCGGCGAACGTCTTGTGAATCTTCTGAGACTGATCAAGGACCACTTGGAATGCACGACCGCTGGCCCAGTCAACTTCAGTGTCGGTGCAGTCGTTGATCTCATCACTAGGTTTTTCTCACTCACAGTACCTTTGTCATCAGGTAGCAAGGGCTTCCAAAACTCCCTGAGATTCAACAACCAAATCGGCAAGGAAGAGCGAGAGAACCTCTGGGTGGTCTTACCGGATGTACATGTGGCGGCCATAGACATCCTGCTAGCTCTGACACGCCGCTGTGATGTCAGTACTTCAGCCATTGATGCGACTATGCTCGATCAGCTTGTCTACGTCTTCGCGTCGGAGAGGGATACGCCGCGAGTTCGCATGGCTTGTTACCTGTCGGTCGCTCAGTTGCTCAAACGCTCAGGCGCGGCTCTACCAAAGTCTTCCATAGACCCGCTCGGTCTCGTGATACGCACATGTTGCGATGATATTCTTCCCTTCGAACAGAGCAACTCAGCCTCAAAGCAGCCTTCTCAGCAGCTGAAAACGAACGGTAATGCCCAGCAGACTCTCACAAACGCCGACACCTTCCTAAGCCCTACCAAAGAGCTCGAAAACCCTGCCGCCATGTTCAAAGGACTTCAAGAAGCTGCACACGGACTTCTCACCGTACTACTTGCCAATGTACGACCGCAGCATCTATCGGACTCTACGAGAACCCGACTAGACCGTACCGCCATCCTAGTCGGACACAAAGACGCCATGGTCGCTAGTGTGCTCAACCAACCCCCTAGCAGAAAGTTTGGCAAGCCGGCCGCGAGCGTTCTGCCACTCTTGGCGCATATGTACTCTGCAGAAAAGGAAGTGGAGGCATTGCTAAGGCCTAGGATGCCCGTTGTCCGCACTGGGGGTCAAGAACTGGCGGGCGAGAGTGAGGAGGATGAAGACGAGGAAGCCGATGATAGCGAGGAAGAGGAGGAGGAAGATGAAGAAAAAGAAGAAGAAGAAGATCAGTTTGTAGGCAATGAGCTGGACACTTTGCTCGAGACGGCAGCAAGCACAGACAGCGTGGGAGGCGATGTCTCGATGACCGGGGTAGACGCTATGGCGACAGAGGAAACGCAGTTGCCAAAGAGCGGTGGGAAAAGGTCACAAGAGGAAGATGCCTTGCCTTCGCCAACCAAACGAGTGAAAGTAAGCGAGGAGCCAGATGTATTTTTTGCGCCTACCTCGACCAGCGGACTAGCGGCAACACCAACGACTATTGTGGTGCCAACCACCTCAATTGTGTCGGAGGGCCAGAACATTAGCATTCCAGTACCGGTTGTCGCCAAAACTCCACTTTCAGCAGCACCGCCACAGGCCAACGACGACAGCGACGACGAAGATCTTGTTCCGCTGGTACTTGGACAGGACACAGATGACGATTCTGAATAGCAGTCACCACAGTAGACAGTAGGTAGTAACTTCATTGTATGTCCGTTGAACAATAGGAAGTGCGGCGTCTTGAATAACCACGGATCGGTGAATGCTCGGACCAGCAGTGAAAGTTTGGGTCCGCAGCGCGGCAGCCAGCGTTCATATATGTTTTCCTCTAGCATTCAAATATGCCCTATTATTCTTTTCCTGAAGCCAGTCGCACGACTGTTTCATCAATCATCTGTACAGCTTCACGCCTGTCCCGAATTATACATCAATACTCCGTCTCCCAAGTCTCCGCAACCACACAACATGCCGGGATTCAAGCGCTCCCGCAGCATTAGCGACATCGCCCTCGGCCAAGTCACGCCACCTCCTCCTAAGCGCACTAATTCGCCAGCTCCAGCCCGCATTCCTTTCACCGACGATGTCCCTCCTGCCAAACCACGCCGTTCACGCATCAGATGCCCCCAGAAATGCTCAGGCGGCATCTTTCCAACGGACACATTCCAAGACGTCCCCATTAACAGCGTCGAGGCCTCCTCCCTCGACGAGACCACCTGGGGTGTACAACAGTATCGGAACCTTCTCGCGTCTCACCTCTCATATCCGTCCATAGGGGTATCATTCGAGCAATATCGCACAGCGCTTAGGGACCCGAAGACCTTCAGGCCCCCCGATGCCAATGCCGATCGCAAGCCGACCTTCGGTCCCGGCGCCCTCGACATCGACTTTGACAACGTACCCCCAAGGTACCCGTGGCGCTTGTACACGCATCCCGTATACAAAGGGACGACTAGCGACCCCATGATTCCACTCGCCATTATCCGCATTGCAGAGAGAAATTTGCCCTTCATCAATTTCGACTCGGCACTGAACAACTTGCCGAACTTGGGCGCTGGAGAGAAGTACCCAGTATGGCGTGATGACGTCGACTTCATCGATAAGAACACCGCACACGACCGGCGGTCGACGCATGACAGAATCTGTGTAGTTTTCCTGCCGGATTACTACATAGACGGCCGGCATGCGGTAGGCTTCTACACGCGCAAGCAGCCGTCGAAGCGCTTCGCGGCTATGCTGTTCACGCCATGCACGGTCGCAGATCTGAATGCTGCGAAGTTGTGGACGCTGGTCGCGGAGGACAGCGCTGGGCCGGTGGACGGCTCCGCCTGGGAAGATGTTTTGGTGGGTGTTGGAGCCGGTCAGTGGTTTCATGGAGAGATGGTGGAAGAGAATGAGACGAGGAATGCGGTTGTGGCGGTTGAGAAGGAGTGGACACTTAGACTGAAATTGACCTTGAGGGAGCTTGAGGAGTATAAACCGGAGGCGGCGGAGAGGGATGGGGGCCAGTGTTGGGATAGTTGGTGGGAATGAGTGCTTGTCGTGTCTAAAGGTCAGAGATCTGTGGGCACGGTTAAGATTGGTTGGCATTGATGGTAAATATGTTTGGTATGCGTTTCCTAGTCTACATTGAAGGAAAGCTCGTTACCTCTTACTGTACCATCATTGCAGCTACATCATTACCATTGCGCCATAATCTATGCATGCATCGTGGGAAATTGAGAGAAGAATCACACTCCGTTCGCCCACTCCGCCCACCCAACCCACCGCTTGACTACCTCGTCAACCTTGGTAACTCCATCTTTGCTCGCCTCAACTTCAAACCACTCCCTGTGATCCTTCCCACAAGCATTACACCTTTTTGTGACACGCTGCTCGCTAAGCTCGAGATGGATCAGCCGTTCAACGCGATGGGCGTGCGGCACTTTTCTTACTCCTTCCGATACCCTTCGCATTGGGTCCGAGGGGCGCTGGTGATTATACGACTGGCGCCGAGTATTTGCAGGGGATGCCTGAGGCGACGGATTCGGTGATGGTGATGGGGTCGAAGAGACGTAGGGGTAGTATCTAACAAGAGAGAGGGAGTAGCCGCACTGGCGAGTCCACTCGTGCATGCGTCGGGTTACGTTGCTTGCACGGCCAATTTTGAGAAGGATGGTGTCTTTCTCGGTTGTCGCTGCGGAGTCCCCGCCTGATCTTTGGTGCGCTGTGCCTGGCCTCGGTCGTTGAGGTTGGCGAACGGAGTACTGTCGCAGGACATCCGATGTACGCCGACCTTGTTCAGGCCGCGAGGGAGGGGCGAGCAGTGTTGACGCTGTGGATGAAGGCGCAGGACCAAGCGACTCTGGTGTCAGCCAGAAAATGTAGATGTAACCTTCCTCATCGTGCTGGGAGATGGGTTTGGAGAGCTCGGCGAGGAGCGCAGATGCGGTCTGAGGAGTGAGCGTTTTGGGAATGTAGGAGAGCAGCATGGACGTCTCCGATGGTCGTGATGAGATCTTGTTGAGAGGTCGGGCCTGCTTCTCTCCCAGTGGCTTCCGCACGGGTACACTGCTGCTCACCGGGCGCGATGCTGATGTAGGTGTGGTAGAGCTACCGCTGGGTTGTGGGGCCGAAGCTGGTACCGCAGAACTACCACTCAGCCGGCTTGGTTGCCGTCTTGAGGGAGCCTGTGACCATGGGGCTTCCGGAGTCTGCTGGGTCGTCGTCGTCATTGGAGGTGGCTGATTCAACGTCCTTCTCTTGTGTCTAACAACCTCGACATAGTCGTCCTCCTCCGCAGAAATGCAGCACAATGACCCCCAAAACCCGTTGTTCTTTCGTGGCGCACTAGCTGCAGGGCACTGGTTGATACGATGCTTCTCTGCCATCAGATCGCTCGGCACAGACATGAGCGGACCCTCGACATTATCCCAAGTAGGAGGCCTGTTGACCCTCTTCGGCGGACGATTTCCCAACGTCCTCTGGTCCTGCCGATTTTGTCGTCTCCTCTGTGATGACGTCTGCGCATGCTCATTGACCTCTAGAACACCCAATTGCGCAACAAGTGTATCGATACTGTTCCTCTCCCGCAATGGATAGAGTGTTGTTTCCTGTCCATCTGGCCCGCCGGTTGCAGGAGCTTGGTCTTTGTGTTGCCAGCAATAGAATGCCGCAGCCCCAGTCTCTTCCTCATCGCTATCACCCACCACTGATACCACTGCTAGCACACCGTTATCCCCAGAAGACGGTTTCGCGTCGATGGCGCGTCTGCAATGTCGACCGGTTTTGGTAACGCCTTTGCAGGTTGTCGCGGGATTTCGAGAATCGGAACGAGGAATGAGCGCTTCGGGGGTGCGGCCGGTGAACGCCATGGCTGTCTGGAGTTTCCTGTGGGGTAGTGGCTTGTCAATAGGAAACATGTCCGGGCCTTTGCTACAGGGCGGTGAAGAATGGCTGTCAGCTCAGGGACGCTCTTTACGCGGGCATTGTGAAAGACATGGAGCAAACGCCAGGAACTATAATTAGTAGGAGCAGCATATAGTGAGGCTATGTCGGCACCTAGAGTAGCCCTCATTATCGAATGGGCGTTGTCAAAAAGAGATGGCTGGGGCACTTGAGATATCGTGTGGCAGGCGAGTGGCAGGCGAGTGGCACGATTGTGGCGGTGCATGTGGCTCATTTCTCGCTTGGAACCATCGTTGGGGCTTCCGCCAATTTGCCATTGCAAAACGACGACAAAATGAATTGCAGCACCGATGCGTACTTGAACTTTTGGAGAGACTGCCGAAGGCAAAAAGAGGGGGTGTGAATTGCATCGGCCGGGAATCGAACCCGGGGCTAGCCGATGTTGCGCTTGGCAACGGCTAATTTTACCACTAAACCACCGATGCGGTGAGATAAATCAAGTCTGTCTGATTTATGACTGTATCTTAGCTTCATATCAATATATACCGGCTTTGCAGAGGAGTTATCAAAACATATGATACGTCGCGCCAACAGAACTCGGCAGCCCACGCGCGAACCCCACTTCCAAGACCAACGCTAGCAGTTACCCCATCCCAAAAGCTAATCCCAAACATAATCTTTTCACTCAGAATCAAATTCTTTCATCAGAGAGGCCTCTGCTAAATGTCACTACGGCAAATAAGCTTGGACACCCCAAAAACAACACCAAGGACCTACATCGCTGTAAACAGAGTCAAAATCATTCGACGGGTGTCACTACCCACTGCTTTTTGACAGATAACGTTCTGTTGAAAGAATACGACTTTCCATTTGTTGCATGCAATCTCACCTGGCGCCTCAAGCTCGCTGTCTTGCGCGGGCTTTATTAGAGTACATCCATGGCCGGAGATCTCAGCACGTGAAGTATTTATAACTCATTCCTGTCGATGCTTCAGAGCCGGTCAACGACAGCTAAAGATAGGTGGTACGTTAAAGTGATGAAAGTTGCTGATCGCGGTGGAAAAAACGGTCTTGCGCTTGTGCAAATGGCGTCACAGCAGCATGGATCAGACAAAGGATCACAATTGTACGATGAGTCAATTGCTTTGACTTGATAGCTCCATCACCAAGTCTTTGTGCTCGAGGCAGTGTCGCGAACAAAGATTCTACGCTGAATCAAAATGCGCGAACACGAAAGTCTTCATGCACGAGGCGATGTCACGAACGAAACTCTCGAGTTCTATAGCACAGAGGCGACTTCCCTTTGTTCGAATTCAATCTTATATGGGAAGGCTATGCCATGTATTCTGGAGAACTATCCTCATTCTTCACACTCCAATCATTACCTTCCATCCACTCATGATGCGAACAGCCGCCAAAGTCATCGAGGAGGCTTATGGCTCCAAAGCCGTCGGGAACTTCGACGAAGTCTGCGCCATAGAATCCGCCGATCGTCGCGACCTCGACCACATCATTCACTCCGGAAAATGGGCAAACCTCGAGTTCCCTTACTATGCGCCCTCGCACCCGCAGGAGCTACTACCCACCCTCACCCAAATTAAAACAGCAATGAAAAGGTCGTCATTTGCGCGTAGATCAGACTTTTCAAATGTCTGCAGAGTAGGTGATTTTGTAGTGACGTAGAGGACTGATAATTGTGTTTTAGCGGTAGGTTCCTGTTCATGATGTCATAAGAGTGCGAGAGCAATCACTGACTAGAGTCACAGATAGCAGAAAACATGTTATTTGTAGAGCAGTTCCCACAGATTCGCTCCCCAAAATTATACGCCGCATATAGCGTGAACCGCGAGGAAGAAGGCGTGGAACTCCGTCCTATGCACTACCTAGTTACGGAATACATCGAAAACGACAATATAGACTGGTATAATTACTTGAAACTACCTGAAGCAGCGCAAAAGCTCTACACCACCAGGCTAGGCGAGCAGTTGAGAGCACTGCGGTCCATCCCCTCCGAAGGTTACTACGGCCGCGTAAACAAACAACCATTCGCCCCCGACCTCGCCCCCTTCCGCATCCGCTACCAACACTTCCACGGCCCATTTGAGAGCTTCTACGACATCGTTGATGCTATGTATAGCAGTACCGAGCTTCGGTGTGCCGAGAAGGAAAACCTCAGGACGTCTATTACCAAGTTGCGAAATGCCAAGCAGCAAAATAGGGCACAGCAGCAGACTTTGCCCGAGTGGGATCCTGTTATCGCCGCTATGCTGGAAGACTTCAAGCCTATCATAGGACGCACTAAAGGCAACAAACCGGTACTTACAATTATGTTCCCGACAATGACCAAATTTCTTGCAAAAGCGGTCAGGGATAATGATGGCGAGATTGTGGACTGGAAGATTACACTGACTGATTGGATGGATTTGGGGTGGTACCCTGCTTTTTTGCAGGCGCACGTTCTTGGGTGTTGGCGTTCCCCTCACTGGGGTGAGGAGGGAAAGAAGTTTTATCAAAGGATGAAGGAATACATTTGTGAGGAGGATTTCGACGAGGCGTTGGAATATTTGCATAACAGAGCGAAGGGCTTTCGTATCAATTAGGTAAAAATCTAGTGCTCAGCTCAGTCTCTTCATTTACTGATATTAGTCCACGAGTAAAAGTAGCATGAGTGCGACGTTCACCAACCCCGAAGACCCTTGACCCAATCCCCCCCATCACCTTGTCCTCCATCATTTCTTCACCCCCTAATACGAACCCACGCCCTGTCTGACGCCCTGTCCAACGCTCCCAAGAACCCATCCCGCCACGACTTAAACTTCTTCACATCATCATCATCCTCCTCCTCCCCTTTGCGCCACAGGATACTGCATACAAGCACTATCAAAAGCATCCACATCAGCAAACCATCCATGCTCCTCCACCACAAAAAGAGGGAAATCATTGTTTTTGACCTTCTCTGCCACGACCTGCCCCCTCTCCGGCCTGTACGCATTACAGTAATGGATGCATAGGTCGCGGCCAGAGACAGAGATGTAGAGGCGGATGACGCCGCGTTGATCGTAGCGTGTGCTGACTAGGTGATAGGGGGTTGTTGTTGGTCGGGGGGTTATGATTTTGGAGTGGTTCATTGTGTTGGTGGTGTATGGTGGTTTTGTTCAGTTCGTTCGTTGCGTTGGTATGCTTTGCCGTTTGTTCAATTCGTTCGTCGCGTTGGTGTGTTCTGCGGTTTGTTCAATTCTTTTGAAGCGTAAGTGGTGTTCTGCGTTTTGCTTACTTGATTGATGTTATCTTGTGTGTATGTAGTCTGTTTTTGGAGTGAACGAAAGAACGCTGATGTTTTATATCAAATCCCACGAGTTGAGGTCTCACCGATAGTATTACACCACGACATGTCTTGCCTCTGTCGCAACGTGAAACGTCAAGAAACGAGACTGTGTCTGCCTCCATTGACTACTGATGTGTCGATCTGAGATTGTGGACGGATGTCTCGCTCTGATGCGTGCATGGTTCAACGTCGCAGCCTCAAGCCCACGGACGTTTCTCAAACCGTGGTAAAAGCTCAATGACACTGGATGAGATCGCTTAGGTTCTAAAGACTGCAACAGCGTGAAACTTCTAGATGCTTCTACGAGTGGATTGGGGCACTTTTCAGTCATACATACGTAGGATTGTGGAGGGAGAAATCCGTTCAAGTGGCCGTGGACTTACATTTAGCTATCAAAGTCGACCTGACCTGATGTCGTCGAGCTTCCGGACCAAATTGAATACGCGTCATGGCTCGGCTTTTGGACGGCAAAACAGCCTCGTCTAACTCCCTCCTCTCCACCCCACATCCAACGTTAAGCCGCCAACCCCCCCAAAACCACACTCCCCAACACTGCCAAACCCAAAACAACCCCCAACTCCTTCCCACCCGCAGCCCCCGCCGTCTGACTAGCGTCCACAGTCTGCTGCGGCCCATTCCATACGGGAATCCCCGACGGAATCCCATTGATGGCTGAGGGGAGGTACGATGCTAGATTTAGAGGGAGATTGGAGGGGATAAGGGAAGCGAGGAGGTTGGTGACGGTGGAGGGACAGGTCAGGTCTTTTACAGTTGGGCCGGGTTGTTGAACCTGTTGTGGTGTTGGATTCGCTGGCTTGGAGGTGGGGTCGAGTGAGTGGACGAGGGTGCAGCTTACGAGTGCGCAGATATTGCTCAAAGCAAGCGAAGCTTCACAAACAGCCTGCGTATGCGTCGGACAGTATGAAGTCAGACAGTCGAAGCCTTGGTTTGCGAATTTGCATGCGCAGCCTAGATCCTCTTTGCATTCGTCGATTTTAGAGGAGATGGAAGATGAGCAGAATTCATATCTTCTGCATACTATTAGCGAAGCTTGTATATATATAGGATGAAGGGCATGGACGTACGTTTGCGCGTCACCGGTCGAGCAAGACAAGAAGGCAGAGGAAGTGATGGTGCGGAGGTGGTCCTCGTTGTCGTTCTGTGCGTGCGTAGAGGCGTAGCGGGATGCTAGCAGCACCGCGGAAAGTATGGGTATACGCATGGTGCTGACTGGTTGTGCTAAGGGTTCGAGTGGTGGTTAAAACGCAACTTGCGGCGGTATTCGCGGCTTTCTTGTTCCTAGCCCAGTGTGGCCTCATGTAAACGTAGGAGAATGCGTTCCTCGTAGCGTCATCACAAGACAACGTATCGCTATATCGCCAATAAACGCTTTGCGGGGTAGCGCGGCTAGGGAGATTGTGGAATGTGCGCGCTTGGGACTGGAATGTGAACACTGAAAAGAGTGTGGAGAAAACGAAGACACGATAGGTATATATCTAGGTATATGCAACTACAAAGCATCGCCAGACAAATCCTCCGCCAGCCCTTCCAACTCTTCAAGCCGGAAGGGAACCCAAAGCCTCTCCGTACCCATAGCATCCTTTCGACTTTCAACCATCTGATGATCGTGGAACTCCTTCAGTAGGGTCCTGAAGCCCACCTCGCTAGAACAGACGAATTCTTCGACAGCTTTGTGATATAGCACTCGGTATTCCACACCCTGGGTGGTCTCCGAGGTGTTCTTCGTCTGTATAATCTTTTTGTTCCTGGGCGTCGCTGGCATATCGTCATCAAAAAGGCCCTCTCCATCCATCAGGATCAGGGCCAACTGCTCAGTGACGAGTATGCGGAATAGTGCGCGTGCATTCTCGGGTAGCGAGCGGAGCACGAAGCCTACGCCGTCGCGACCTCCTATCCTCCTGCCGCTGCGGCCGAGAAGCTCGTTTACAGTTTCTACGACGTCTATCTCAGCGTCGTAGGGTGCAAAGGTCGTCGCATCGTGGAAAAGGAACTTATACTGCGCCCGCAACCCTACATCCCAGAGCAGCGGGAAGTTTGGGGTATCCGCAGTGCATAACAGGTTGATGGAGGGATGTGCTGCAAGAGCTGCAAGCATGGATGGCACGGCACCCTTGCGAAGGTAGGGCGAGTCGATGGAGTTGATGATGACGGGAATTGGGTGCCGGGGTGCATTCTCCGAGAGGTAGTCTACGATGTAGGCTAGCAGCGATGTGGGCTGATTGGGCAACTTGGTGTTCGCGGGTACGACTGTAGATGCTATTGTAATCAAGATGTCCTTGAGCGTGGTGCCTGAAGTGTACCCATTAACCACCACGATCTTTGGGGTCTGCTTGCTTTTGTCACTTTGTCCTGATAAGTGCTGATAGAGGCGCGCGGTGAACTTTTCAGTGATCGGGCGCTTTGAGCCATAGCCGTACAGGCAAATGTTGAAGCCTTGTTCCAGCTCAAATATCCACTGGTCGTATGCGCGGCTGTGCAACTCTAGCAAGAAATCCTTCTCGGGTTCGTGGCGATCCCGGTAGGACTGCATAGCCTGGAAGTACTCGTCATGATTTAGCAGGCTCTGAGACGGCAGCGTGTTGTTCGACGTCTTGGTGCCACCTGGCCGATTTTGCCAGAAGTATTCCTCATGCGCAGGCATTTCGGTTGGTGGCGTAGGAGATCGCTCCTTTAGCAATCGAGCTTTCTTCCCCGAGCCCTTTGGCCGCCCTCTTCCTCTCTTCGTGGGTGTCTCTGGTACGGGTGCTGCTTCCTGCGCACCTGCCTCGGTATCGTCCTGCGGCTCATCGTCGCTCAGGATTTGCTCTGCCAACGCTTCCTCTTCATCCAAAGCCTCCTCATCGCTCTCGACGCCGTTGATTGCGCGGTCTAGCAGCTTCCGGTTGCTCTTGCGTCGCGCGCTTCTGTCGGCGTTTCGAACGATCGAGGGGCTATCG
>Ga0247803_1000586_pt1 | contig 19549 bp, 16 predicted proteins | sample UWRJL014104B1_FD_180928 | JGI IMG/M metagenome (GOLD analysis project Ga0247803, IMG submission 180928) | Plant litter microbial communities from Arlington Agricultural Research Station in Wisconsin, United States - UWRJ-L014-104B-1 | ecosystem: Environmental > Terrestrial > Plant litter >...
ACGAGCCGCGTCGTTTCTTCAATAAACTAAACGACTGAGCCTTCTCAGATTCTGGATTCCGTAAACTTTGTAAAATGCCGGTGCTCATTGATTGGGTACCGGTATTTGTTTTACGGCACTATTCAAAATCTCGGCAATGTGTTTTACCTGAACAGGCGAATTTTTTCTTTTCAAAATTCCTTCCAAATGTAAAAGGCAGCTCATGTCCGATCCTGTTATATACTCGGCGTTATGACGGATATGATCCGATACTCTGTCTTTTCCCATTTTCACGGAAACTGCTTCTTCTGCTACACAAAACGTTCCTCCGAATCCACAGCACTCATCTTTTCTATCCAGATCAACGAGCTGCAATCCGTGCACTTTACTCAACAAAGTTTCAGGCTTGTTATAAGGTGCTGCATTTAATTCCGACATCTGGGAAAGATGCAATCCGCGCTGTCCGTGGCAACCCTGGTGCAAACCTACCCGATAAGGAAAATCAGCCGCGATCTCATCAATTTTCAAGACGTCGGTTATAAACTCAACGAGTTCATAAACCTTTCTGCGCAGTTTTTTGGATTCTTCCAAATGCTCTTCTACTTTCAAATGCTCTTTGATATGCAGCACGCAACTGCCCGATGGCGCCACTACATAATCGAATTCGCCAAAAGAATCAAAGAAAAGATTGTTACAATCTTTCGTCAGATGCTCGAATCCTGAGTTTGCCATTGGCTGGCCGCAACAAGTCTGATTTAGCGGGAAGCTAACTTTACAACCCAGTTTTTCCAACAATTCCAATGTTGCAATTCCAACCTGCGGATAAAACTGGTCTACATAACAAGGGATAAACAGTCCGATTTTCAAATGCGAATAATCCATATTTTACCAAAATTCAATCGTTGCCATAATGGGATAATGATCCGAAACGTCAGGGTGATTTTTGATTACCTTATATTTCTTCACTCTAACCTTGTTGTTCATCAATACAAAAATATAATCGAGCCTGTCGCCGGGAAGTCCTTCACTCCATGTTTCCATCTGAGATCCTTTGGCAGCATCCTGCCATTTTTTCCTGAAAGAAAAATAGGGTTGTTCATTGGGTCGCGCTCCCATGTCCATTCCCAACACAACCGGCTGAATACTAGCCTCTAATAACCTGTTCACAAACGCCGCCTGTAAAGCTCTATCCACAACAGATGCATATTCAAGTCGTGCATTACAAAAACGAAATGTCAGATTTTTATTCACCCGAATAAGTCCGCACTGTAAAACTCTTGCATCAGAACCCTTAGTTGCCGGCAAATTGAATTTTTGTGTTTTCTCAAAAGGCCATTTTGATAATAACCCTACTCCTTGCGATCCATGTTCTGTGCTATCAGCCACACCATAAGCATAATACATGCCTGTCTGAATAGCTAACTGTCTTAGCTGAAATTGTACTTTACCGTTATTTTTTAAACTATCTACCGCTTGTAAAGCGACTAACTGAGGCGAGTTTTCTTTTATTATTTTCAAAATCCCCATAAGATTTGACTCGTCGTTCAAATCCAGTCCATGGCGGACGTTGAAACTCATAACCTTAATTTCAACCGGCCGACGAGGCTGTGAAGAGAATAAAGTAATGGTCAATCCTATTAAGCTGATAATCAGTACTAACTTTTTCAATCTATCAAATAGCTAAGTAAAACGGCTCCTGTCAAACTGTAATTTATAACCATTGGGCTAAAAATCGCAATCTGTGTTCGGTTAATTCCCGAGAAGTTTCTCCCTAACTTTTATTGAGTGATGCTGGTCTGTGCTAGTTTTAAAAGCTATTTTTCAATTGTGGCTAACAAAATTTATGACTTCAATTTTAAAATTATCCCTAAACCAAAGCGAAAATTTTATCCATTAAAACCCATTTTTCTCCTTCTTTTGCGGACGGCAAAGCTTGCTGATACTTCCACATCAACTGTTCCCAGACCTGTACATCCGGGTTAGCTGCATCCATTGCGCTTTTCGTTTCAAAGCTGAAATCGTCTACCGTTTCCATAATCATAAAAAGCCTGTTTCCAATTCTATAAAGTTCCATTTGCGTGATTCCTGCATCCAGAATGCTCTTTTTAATTTCGGGACGTGGAACACGGTGATGTTCCTCGTATTCGGCGATCATCTTTGCATCATCGACCAAATCCAGCGCGAGACAGTATCTTTTCATTTTGTAAGTTCTTTAATCGAGAGCATAAAACTTGACTGCGTTTTCTCCCCAAACCTTATTTTGTTCATTTTTAGAAAGCTTTGATAGGTAATTTGCAAGTACGTCCTTCATCGCTGAATATTCGGCAGCAACCAGACAAACCGGCCAATCAGAGCCAAACATCAAACGATCTGTTCCAAAAGCTTCTAAAACGGTGTCCAGATACGGAACAAAATCTGCATTCTGCCAGGAATACCAATCTGCTTCTGTGACCATTCCTGAAACTTTACAATAAACGTTAGGAAGCTCAGCTAACTTTTTGATATCCTTTGCCCACGTGTCCATTTCTCCCTTTTTGATATAAGGTTTTGCAATATGGTCAAGTACAAACTTCACCTTCGGCAGTTGTTTCGCAAAAGTATAACTTGCAGTAAGCTGCGTCGGGTAAACAAGAATGTCGTAAGTAAAATCAAATGCAACCAATTGCCCTACACCTTTGATAAAATCCGGCTGGAGCAAAAAATCATCCGGCTCGCCCTGAACAATATGCCTGAAACCTTTTAATTTTTCAAACTGCGAACAAACTTCAAGCCTGTCATATAAATTATCAGCACGGAGATCGATCCAGCCGACAACACCTTTGATAAAATCGTTTGCTTCCGCGAGTTGCAACAAAAATTCTGTCTCAGAGTTGGACTGATCCGCCTGAACTGCAACGCATCCATCTACTCCATTCGCTGCCAAAACCGGTTTCAGATCTTCCGGAAGAAAATTCTGGCGTATTTTTTCCATTTCAGGCGTAATCCAGGAATCTCTTACCGAATCATAAATCCAGAAATGCTGATGGGAATCTATAACCATATTTTACTATTTTACTATTTCGGATACGAATCAAAATCCGTATCCGAAAATTTGAATTTATATCGCTTTCCAGGCAACGGCTTCCTGTTTTTGAACGCCCAATCCTTCGATACCAAGTTCCACGATATCACCCGGTTTTAGATAAACCTGAGGTTTCATACCCAAGCCTACGCCGGCCGGAGTACCCGTCGAGATAACATCACCCGGAAGTAAAGTCATAAATTGGCTCAGATAACTTACCAGAAAACCAACCTGGAAAATCATATCTGACGTATTGCTATCCTGGATTTTCCTGCCATTTAACGACAACCAAAGATCAAGGTTATTCGCATTTGGAACATCTTCTTTTGTAATCAGATAAGGTCCTATTGGAGCAAATGTGTCATTACTTTTTCCTTTCACCCACTGTCCGCCGCGTTCCAGCTGATAGGCACGCTCTGAATAATCGTTGTGGATGGCGTAACCTGCTACGTAACTAAGCGCGTCGGCTTCGTCAACATAACTCGCTTTTTTGCCAATAATCACAGCAAGCTCCACTTCCCAGTCAGTCTTTTCTGAACCTCTTGGAATGATAACCGGATCATTTGGGCCAACCAATGCAGATGTCGCTTTAAAAAATACGATTGGTTCCTTCGGCAATTCTGTCGCGCCGGATTCATATGCATGTTTTGCATAATTCATTCCAATACAGATTATTTTCGACGGACGCGCGATGCATGATCCAAAACGAAAACCGGGTTCAACACGCGGTGCTGATGCTGAATTAATCGTCAGCCAGTCTGCTAAACGATTCAACCCGTCAGTCGCAAAAAATTTCTCGTTATAATCTTCACCAAAAGCAGAGACGTCCAGCAATTCGCCATTTGTCAATGCTACACCAGGTTTCTCTTGTTCGTAAGCTCCAAAACGGAAAAGTTTCATAGTTATGGCTTTCGGCTGTCGGCTGTCAGCAATCGGCTGCCAGATTCCGGCCAGTTTTGATAAAATATTTTCTTAATTATTTCAATTATAATGCCGATTGCCGAAAGCCGACAGCCGACAACCTTTTTAATTATTTAGTTTCTCAAATCCACCATCAATCAAATAATCGCAACCCGTGATGAACGAGGCTTCGTCTGAACATAGATATAGGGCAAGCGCACCAATTTCGTCTGGTTTTGCCATTCTGCCAATCGGTTGCGTTTTTGAAAGTTTTTCGAACATTTCAGCTTCTTGTCCTGGATAGTTTTTAGCGATAAACCCATCGACGAAAGGCGTGTGAACACGAGCTGGTGAAACACTATTGCATCGAATTCCATCTGCCAGATAATCTTTTGCAACGGACAACGTCATTGAGTATACAGCTCCTTTTGCAGTCGAATAAGCAAACCGATCAGGAATTCCGACGGTGGCTGCAATCGACGCCATATTCAGAATAACGCCGCCGCCTGCTTTTTTCAAGTGCGGAATTGTTGCGAAAAGGCAATTGTAAACACCTTTTACATTGACATTTAATACACGGTCAAAATCGGTTTCGGCAGTATTATCTGCTCTTCCTACGTGCGCAATTCCAGCGTTATTTACCAGTATATTGATTGTTTGTTTTTCCGCAATTCCATCAATAACTTTTACAACATCTGTCTGTTTTGAAATATCGATTACATGTGCTTCTGCGCTTCCGCCACTGCTTTTTATATCTGCTACAACCTGATTTGCCAGATCGATATTGAGTTCAAGAATATGGACATGTGCACCTTGCTTAGCAAAAGTCTGAGAAATCGCCAGACCGATTCCACTTGCACCTCCCGTTACCAAAGCCACTTTGCCGGTTAAATCAAACATGTATTTTAAAATTAAATATTAAGATCAACAGTCTCGATAAAAAGGCTGATGACCACAAACTTTACTCGAAAACTAACTCAGCGGCCAGCGCCGAAAATGAAATTTCCTGCAGCCGGAGCTATTTTAAAATATTGCTATCCATAATTAAAGAGAAACTCCTCTTTTCCATGGAATAAAATCATCCTGCCCCAGTTGCTGTGCTTTTGTCAGTTCTCCGCTTGCTACTTTGATAACATATTCCAACAAATGGTCAGCGTTTTCTTCCAGAGACTGGGTTCCGTCGACAACCGGGCCGCAATCAAAATCGATCACATCCGGCATACGGTTTGCCAAAATTGTGTTTGTAGCAACCTTAGCTACCGGACAAATTGGATTTCCCGTTGGCGTTCCCAATCCGGTTGTGAATAGAATAATATTCGCACCGGCAGCAGTTTGTCCGGTTGTTGCTTCAACGTCGTTTCCAGGAGTGCAAACCAATGCGAGACCAGCTTCTGTCGCTCTTTCTGTATAGTTCAAAACGTCCGTAATGTAAGCATTCCCGCCCTTTTTGGCAGCACCGGCCGATTTGATTGCGTCAGTTATCAAACCATCCTTAATATTTCCCGGCGATGGATTGAATGCAAAGGCGGAACCAACTGCTTCTGCTTTACCCGCATAATCACGCATCAATTTTTCAAACTTTGCGGCTTTCTCTTCGGTAACACAACGGTTAAGCAATTCCTGCTCTACGCCGTTAAGCTCTGGAAATTCAGCCAAAAGTGTTTGTCCGCCCAGGCCAACAACAATATCAGATAAATGACCCAGAACCGGATTGGCAGAAATTCCTGAAAATCCATCGGAACCGCCACATTTCAATCCAACCGAAAGTTTGGACAAAGGTGCAGGCTCCCGGAATTGTTTGTTCATTTCAGTCAAACCTAAAAAAGTAGACTTAATCGCGCCGGAAACCAATGAGTATTCAGTTCCTTTCTGATGCTCGAAAGCATAAAAAGGCTTGTTGAAATTTGGATCACGTTTTTTTATTTCGTCTTCCAAAGTTTTAAGCTCTGAATTTTGACAACCTAAACTTAACACCGTAATGCCAGCCACATTCGGATGAACGGCGTAAGCAGCAAAAAGTGCACACAAAGTATTTGCATCCGTACGCGTACCGCCGCAACCGCCTTCGTGTGTAAGAAATTTGATCCCATCCACATTTGGGAAAGGACGACTTTTTACTTGTTGCTCTCTCGTTGGCTCGGTAAAACCTCCCAAATTCTGCATACGGGACATATCCCCCGACTGGTATGCTTTCAGAAATTCAGCAACCTGGCCGCGGTACATATCAGTCTGTGCATAACCAAGTTCACGCTCGAAAGCATCCTTCATGATCAGTACGTTGCGGTTTTCACAAAATACCAGCGGCAATACCAGCCAGTAATTGTAAGTTCCTACCCGGCCGTCTTCCCGATGATACCCGTTAAATGTTCTTCCCTGCCAGCGACTTATATCAGGCTGCGTGTAGGAATATGGCTTACGGTTCGCTGTGCTGTAATCCTGTGAATCGTGTTTTAAATTAAATGTTGTAATCGGTTCCCCCCGCTTGATCGGCTGTTTCGCACGGCCTACCAAAACACCATACATAATAATCGCTCCGCCAGTTTCTATATCTTCGGTGACAAACTTATGTTTGGATGAAACGCCATAAGGCAATAAATAACTCTCTCCATTCCACTCTGCTATATCGCCGGTCGGAATATCCCTAAGCGCCACGATGACATTGTCAGACGGGTGAATTTTTAAAAGATTGGACGCCATAGTCTCAATAGAAATAAGTATTAATAAATGTTCATGATGTGAATCTGAAATAACCTCATGCTGAAAATTTCATCCCACTTTTCAATGAGACGAATAATTATGCTGTTAACCCGGCATATTTAAAGCATACATCATTAATATATACTAAAAAAAATGCTCAAATAATACATGTTGTTATCCAAAATAAAAATACCAATATTTCTTATTGAATTTTAACACAAATGAATAGAAATATAAAGAGGCGTTGTTTCATTATACTAGCATATTTTTCAATAATTTTGGCATAAATTAGATCCTAACTGATTAAATCTTGTCATTATACCTGTGAAACCGCAATTACTTAAAGTGCCGAAGGGTTTACACCAGTCTTTTAGTATCCGGCGGGATGTTGTGTTGTATTTTTACAATCGTTGGCATTATCACCCAGAAATAGAGTTGGTTCATATCGAACAAGGCTCCGGAACTCAGTTTGTCGGGGATAATATTCAGAATTTTCAGAGCGGGGATCTGCTGCTTATCGGACCAAATTTGCCGCACTACTGGCGTTGTGACGAAAAGTATTTTAAAGGCGATTCCCAGCTATATGCACAAGCAACTGTTCTTCACTTTTCCGCTGACCTATTCGGCGATACTTTCCGAGGCCTTCCGGAAAATAAAGCGATCAACGAATTACTTGATAAGGCCAAATGGGGAATGAAACTTTTGGGTAAGGAAAATCAGCAGATCAAGACACTGCTTCAGAACCTGCTGGATCAGGTTGAGGGAAATCCGATTATCTCATTGTTGCAAATTCTGGAAACACTGGCACATAGTAAGGATATAAAATTACTTTCAAACAGTCACTATCAGGAAGAGTACGATCAGCACGATGAGGACAGAATCAACCAGATTTACAAATATTCTCTTAGCAATTTCCAACAAAAAATAACGATTGAAGAGATTGCAGAGATTGCCAATATCAGTCCAAATTCTTTCTGCAGGTATTTCAAAAGCAGAAGCCGGAAAACCTATTCTCAATTTTTACTGGAACTTCGGATCGGCCATGCCTGCAAATTATTGATTGATGGGAAACTGAGTGTTGCGCAGATCTGCTATGAAAGCGGCTTTAATAATTTTGCCAATTTTAACAGATATTTTAAACTGCATACCGGAAAAAGTCCGCTTCAATATCAGAAAGGTTACCGGGCGAGCTCGGTGATTTCATGATTAAGCTTTCTTTTGTAATTTTTAAATTTCTCTTTCTGGATGTTTTTTACCGGTCCGACGGCAGAAAAAGCCGTTGGACCGGGCGACCCCGTCGGATGGCTTTTCCGCCATCCGACGGGTATCAAACCAATTTAAAAATAAAAGCGATTGAAATTCGAATCCGCCACAATAAACCTCACAATCCGTGTTGCATTAAAATAGATTATACCAGACCTTGCGTTCTAATCAGAAAAGACATTTTCCCACAATCAATCACCAAATGAAAGCCAACTTAGTAAACATATTCGAAAAAACGATTCAGGAAGCTGAAATCACGATAAATAATAAGCATATTGAAAGTATATATATAATAGGTAAAGAAAACATCAGCCTTCCATATATAATGCCGGGCTTTGTAGATGCGCACGTCCATGTAGAAAGCTCCATGCTGACACCTTCACAGTTTGCACGATTAGCCGTAGTCCACGGCACGGTCGCGACCGTTTCTGACCCACATGAGATTGCAAATGTGGTTGGCGTTCCAGGAGTTGAATACATGATCAAAGACGGTAAACGCGTTCCTTTTAAATTTTGTTTTGGCGCGCCGTCCTGCGTTCCGGCTACTATTTTTGAAACTGCCGGTGCTGTCGTTGACCCGGAAGATGTGAGAAAAATGCTTGCAAGCGACGATATCGGTTATTTGGCCGAGGTGATGAATTTTCCAGGCGTTTTAAACGGCGATCCCGATATGGTTGCAAAAATCAACTGGGCCAAATATTTTAATAAACCGGTCGACGGCCATGCACCCGGACTTCGCGGTGAAGCTGCCAAAAAATATGCAGCAAATGGGATTTCCACAGATCATGAATGTTTCACTTATGAAGAAGCGCGGGAGAAAATTGACTATGGTGTTAAAATATTAATTCGTGAAGGAAGCGCTGCTAGAAATTTTGACGCATTAATTCCTTTATTGGCAGAATTTCCAGATCGGATCATGTTCTGTTCCGACGACAAACATCCCGATAATCTTGTGGAAGGTCACATCAATGTATTGATAAAAAGGGCACTGACGCTTGGACATGATCTATGGAATATTCTGCAGGCAGCTTGTATCAATCCGGTTGAGCATTACAGGCTCCCCGTTGGCTTACTGAGAGAAAATGACCCCGCAGATTTTGTGGTTATCGATAATCTTACTGACTTCAATATTCTTCAGACCTATCTTGATGGAGCATTAGTTGCGGAAAACGGAATTTCCCTGATTCCTGATCTTCGCAGCGAACATATCAACCATTTTAATTGTGCAGCCAAAACCCCATCAGATTTCGAATCTCCGACTCCTGCTGATAGCAGTGGAAAAATTCGGGTTATTGAAGCTTTGGAGGGGCAATTGATCACAAATCTTTTAGTCGAAAGTTTTAAAACAGAAAATGGCCTCATCGTTTCGGACACTGATCGCGATATTCTAAAAATCGCAGTTGTGAACCGGTATCAAAACACCGCTCCTGCCATTGCTTTTATCAAAAACTTTGGCTTAAAAGAGGGTGCGATTGCTTCAACCGTTGCACATGACTCCCACAATATCATTGCAGTCGGCTGCGACGACCAAAGTATCACCGATGCTGTTAATCTATTAATTGAGGCCAAAGGCGGGGTCTCAGCCGTAGGATTTGGGGAAAAACATATGCTTGCACTTCCAATTGCGGGACTTATGACGGACGTGGACGGTTATAAAGTAGCAGAGTCTTACACAGAAATTGACCAATTTGTTAAAACCAGACTCAGATCAACATTGAAGTCACCGTATATGACTTTATCTTTTATGGCTTTATTGGTAATTCCTAATATTAAACTAAGTGACAAAGGTCTTTTTGATGGTGAAAAGTTTGAGTTTGTAAACTTAAATCTATAAAAGGTTACTTAATTACGGTTTATTGCATGATTAACTTAAAGGATGTAATTTTTTCTTGAAAATATTTTTTTTATACGTTTTTTTATAAATATATTTACAAGTGTAAAAATGACCCTTATTAAATTTATCATTCCTAACCTTAGTTAATTCCTAACCTTACAATGGCTCACTTACGCTACAAACAAGAAGAAGAACTTTGTTTTTGGGACCAGTTCAGAAAAGGAGACGAGAACGCTTATGCCTGCCTTTATCGTTCTTACGTTCACATCCTTTATCAATACTGCTCTCAGTTTACGATTGATAAGCCACTTATTAAGGATTGTATTCACGATTTATTTGTGGAACTCTGGAGAAACCGAACAACGCTGGGTGACACCACATCTGTTCGGTTTTATCTTATGGCATCCATCAAGAGAAAGTTGGTTCGCCATTTGAATGCACAGCAGAAACACACCAGCAACGAAGATATTCCGGTGGAATACTGGCATATCCACACACCTTCTCATGAAAACCACATGATTTCTGAGGAAGAATTTGACTCAACAAATCAGCATTTAAATGTAGCAATTAACGGATTGCCCCGCCGTCAGCGTGAAGCGATTTTCCTGAAATTTTACATGAATCTTAACAACCACGAAATTGCCGACCTAATGAAGATTAATATACAATCGGTGTACAACCTTGTATTTGGCGCATTGGGAAATTTAAAAAAACAAATGACATTAGACCGACTTACATTCTGATCTGAAAATATTTTTACATTGTAGAAAAGCGTAACAATATGTTACGCTTTTTTTTTATTTTTCAGGATAAAAATATTGATAATCAAATAATTATATACCTATTGTGATGTAAATTGAATCGATCATCATAAAGCTTTGTTAATTAATTACATCAACAAAAATTATAATCTCGACATATGATATCACCGATTGCCACACCTCTTGCCGAACGGTTGCGCCCGCGCATACTCGATGATTATATAGGACAAGAAAAATTACTTGGCAAAAACGGACCTCTTAGGAGGGCAATTTTACAGAATACAATTCCTTCAATGATTTTTTGGGGTCCTCCGGGAGTAGGCAAAACGACGCTGGCTCTTTTGTTATCGGATGCCACAAAGCGGCAATTTTATAATCTCAGTGCTATTAATTCCGGGGTCAAGGAATTGCGTGAAGTCCTGGCCCGTCCCTCGGGTTTATTTCCTCCGATCTTGTTTATCGACGAGATACATCGTTATAATAAAAATCAGCAGGACGCTTTACTTGGAGCCGTAGAAAAAGGCCAGGTGACGCTAATAGGTGCTACGACTGAAAATCCTTCGTTCGAAATAAATTCGGCTTTGTTATCGCGTTGTCAGGTTTATATACTTGAAGGATTTGGTGAGGTTGAATTAAAAGCAATCATTAATCGTGCGCTCGAAAAAGATGACTGGCTCAAACAAAAAAAGATAACATTCCAATCATACGACGCTTTACTCAGACTTTCGGGTGGTGATGGACGAAAACTTTTAAACTTGCTGGAACTTGTCGTCCTTGGAAAAGGTGATGTTAACGAAATTGAGATTACCGACGAATGGGTAACCGAAGTGGCTCAGCAGAATATTGCGCGTTATGACAAATCCGGAGAGCAGCACTATGATATTATTTCTGCTTTCATTAAATCTTTACGTGGCAGTGACCCCAATGGTGCTGTTTACTGGATGGCCAGAATGATCGTTGCCGGAGAAGATCCGTCGTTTATTGCGAGAAGAATGTTAATCATGGCTTCCGAAGATATTGGCAACGCAAACCCAACAGCCATGATCATGGCGAATGCTTGTATGCAGGCTGTAAACGTAATCGGATATCCTGAATGCAGAATTATTTTGTCGCAAGTTGCGATTTACCTGGCCACTTCTCCAAAAAGTAACGCAAGTTATCTCGCTATTGCAGATGCCATGGAAGCTGCGAAAAATACAGCTCACTTACCTGTTCCGCTGCATTTGCGAAACGCGCCAACAAAATTAATGAAGCAAATTGGTTATGGAAAAGAATACAAATATTCCCACGACTTCGAAGGCAATTTTGCGAAACAGAATTTTTTGCCTGATGAACTGAAAGGTACTAAATTATTTGAGCCTGGGAACAATGCCCGTGAAGAAGAAATCCGCCGGAAACTTCAGCAATGGTGGACCGACTGGTATGGGTATTGATTATTAAAAAAAAGGTTGTCTGGATTTGAATCTGCTCAGGGTTTCGAATCCGGCACTTTTTTTGAATCGCGGCCCTTCAAGAGTTTTTCAGCAAGCCTGGTCAAATACTGGTGGTTATTTTTTTCTTCACCTGCAACTGATGTCAAAATCTCGGTTACTTCTTCAATATTCAGATCATCGACTAACTCAACAAGGTGATCGTAAGACAGCACTTTCAAATTTTTAAGATCGCTGATGTCCTGGCGTCTCTTTTCCATGTTGCTATCCTCCGACTTGCGTTTTCGAGAATCTAAATTTACTTTAATTTCCCTTTCCTCTTCTGTCGGGACTTCGGAGGGTGCTGTTTTGAGCTGGGCAACTGGAAATGCGGTCCCAAGTTCCTTTACATTTTCATCCGACTTTTTCCAGATATTTTTCAGCGCTTTCGTTAATCGTTCCATATTAGACTTCGTTTCCATTTCCCTTAGCGCATCCTCAATTCTTTTCTCACCAAATTTACTATTTCTGAGTTCCGACAGAAACAGTTCCTGGTATTTAATTTTCTTCTGGTCTTTGTCCATATTGTATAGCGACAAAAATGCCACAATTTATTCTATAATTTTACAAACTTAATTCTATACTTCAGTTCGAACCTGCAAGTAAAAATATCTATTTATAATACGTAAAACTATACCAAAAGTAATGTAGTGATTATCAAAATATTCCAAAAACTATTAAATACTTTCGGAATAAAGAATATCTACAACCGAATGGAGTAATCTGGGTCATTTATTATAATTGTTAATTTAAAAAGTCAAAACATAGCCATTCCTGTGAATAAAAAATGTATATTTGAGTTAATGGCTTATTCAAATTCGATCTGACTACTTAACACATCTAGCCATTTCAATATTCTTGCCTTCACATCACAGGAATCAGCTTTGTTTAAGATATTTCTGATAATCAACAAAAATCCAATTAACAAAAAGCTATGGCGAATTTTTTTCACCTTGAAGGCCAGAATTTCGCTTTCAACATTGACCGTGTAGACTATTTTATTAAATCGCAGGAAGAGCCAGCGGATGGCGAAGCGGGAAAGTATCTTATCACATTCTATTCCAACGAAAACAAAGTAGGAATTTGGGTTTATGACTCCGCAGAGGCGAGAGACAACCAGTTCGTTAATCTTGTAACTAAGAAATTTCCAAAATCGTCCTTTAAGGACCAGAACATTTTGAAAGTGCCCGTTGCGATTTTACAATAGAAAAAACTGGATAAAAATAAAGGAGTCAATTTATATAATTGGCTCCTTTATTTTTATCCAGTTTACGACAATCCCTGCAGTGGTTCATCCGGCTCGTTACCCGGAAGTGGTTCCGGCGTGATCTCAGGAGCGTCCGGGCTTACAGCCGGAAGCTCGGGTTCAGGTTGAACGGGTGGTGTTTCAGGCTCTTTTTCCCAAGGTGGCGTCTCCTGAGGAATTTCAGGGTTTGGATACTCAGGTCTTGGATCAAAAGGCGGTGTTTCAGGCGGACTAATCGGATCCGGATATTGGTGTCCCTGGCTCACGACGGTTTCTTCTTCTGTTTCACCTGGATTTATGGTCTGTTTCATGTTATATCTAGTTAAATAAGATGCAATAATTATTTAAGGTTAACTTTAAAATAACCATGCCTCGTTTTGATCCAATTTTTACCAACCGGTATTCTGCTTCAAATTGGGATTAATATCCAGCTGCGGCTGTGGAATCGGGTATATTTCAAACTTTGGATCGTAAGGTGTCAGCTTTGCTCCCACGATCTGATCAGGCGTAATCGCAGCAATTTCCTCCTTTAACGTTCCCCACCTGCGAATATCAAATACGGTTGTAAATTCACCTGTCAACTCCAATCTTCTTTCCGTACGGATGGCAGCACGAAGGTCTGCAACAGTTGTCGCCCTGGATGCAGCCGCTTTTGCCCGCTCTCTGACACGATTCAGTACCGGCAACGCACTTGCAGATTTTCCGGCCTCGTTCAACGCTTCGGCGTAACATAACAACACATCTGAAAAACGCATTTCAATCAGATCGGAATTATAGCCTTGTGCTGGCGAGCCGGCAATACGCGGAACTCTGGCCAGCTTTCCATAAGCAATTCCGTAGCCGGTAGTCGTATCACCCATGTAAATACCTGTTTTTTTATTTCGGTAGACATTCACAGTAGAATCGTAAATAACACTATCACCCGCGGATGCGGCAAAATTTGGACTTCCCTTATACTGGTATCGATCGACTAGCGTAAAATCTCTTCTGGTATCTCCTTTACCAAACAGCTGGTAAAAACTATATGTCAAGCCATAAGTTGTCTGCTCATCTCCGTTTTGCAGACCTTGCGGAAACAGAAAAAACGGGAAGAAATTTCCATTCGGATTTGATTCGTTGGCAAAATATCCAAAAGATAAAACAATCTCCTGATTGCGCTCATTATTGATTGAAAACACGTCCGCAAAACTATCCAGCAGAGCAAAGTTATATTTTGCCTCATTGGCAGTTCCTACAACTTCTGCCAGTTTATCTGCTGCTCGTTGAAAATATTCGGTTTTGCTTAAAGGCTTTCCAGCCATATGAAGATATACCTTTCCAAGTGTTGCTTTCACAGTTCCGGCAGAAACTCTCCCAACGTCCGAGGCAGTCCAGTTATCCGGTAAATTTGCCTCTGCGAATGTCATATCCTCAATAATAAATGCATATGTTTCCTCAACGCTCGATGCCGGCGCATAGATCAGATCAGATTGTTCCAGCGACGTGATTGCATTTTTGATCAAAGGAACACCACCGAAATAACGCACCAGGTTGAAATATGCATAGGCTCTCAAAAACCTCGCTTCGGCGATATAAATATTTGCAATTTCAGTATTTTCAACAGCCTTATTCGCATTTTCAATTACCGAATTTGCCCGAAAAATCGTTTTGTAAAACCTTCCCCAAACCGAATTAAATGCGTCTTCTTTCGGCAAATGTCCAAAACGGTAAAAAGGATCAGCACCTGCACCAAAAATTCCCGCAGTAGAATAGCGGTGCCCCGCCTCACTGAGGATAAAGCGATTAACAATATCACTGTAATTTGCAGCAGTATAACTTTGATAAATACCAAGCGTCGCCTTTTTCAATCCTTCTTCATCCGAAAATACCTGATCCTGATTTAAAGAAGAATACGGTACTTCATCCAGGGAATCTTTGCAAGACTGCAAGCCAAGTGCCAACAATAGCATTGCAGAAAAATATATTTTAAGTTTCATATTTTGTGTAATCAAATTGAGACTGAGATATTTCAATTTTTTTCTGGATTTCAATTAAAAATTACATGAAAAACCAATTGTGTACGAACGTTGCGCCGGATATGCACCGTAATCAATTCCCTGCTGAAGGAGCGATTGGTTGAATGAACTGACTTCCGGATCAAAACCTTTATACTTTGTAAAAGTGGCGATATTAGTACCTGTCACGAATAACCGCGGATTCTGGATTACTCCAAGTTTTGGAAATGTATAGGAAAGCGTCAGTGTTTTCAAACGGATAAAACTTCCGTCTTCCAGCATTGTCGAATTAATATCAGCCGAGCTAAGTCCACGCTGAGTGCTCGGATACAATGGATCGTTATGCTGATTCGCTTCCGTCCAGCGCTTCTCATACCATTCTTCTGACTGATTGAAAGCAATTCCCGAATAATTGACAATACCATTATTCAGATAAAAACGCGTCAGGTTTAATACATCATTACCCACAGAACCAGTGAAAAAAGCATTTACAGAAAAACCTTTCCAGGCAAAATCGTTTGTCCATCCGAAGGTAAAATCAGGATTTGACTTTCCTAAAATCTGACGGTCATCTGCATTGATTATACCATTTCCGTCGGTGTCCTGATATTTCCAGGTCCCGGGGATTTCCGTCGATAAGCTTGCGTAAGGATAAGTTGGTTCTCCTTCCGCATTAAAATCCGATTTCTGCGCCAGGCCTATGATTTTATATCCAAAAAACTGCCCAACTTCCTGACCCGGAGTCAAAATTCCGGAGATACCTCCCAGCAGGTTGCCATTGATTGCTACATAATCCGGAGTCTTCTTATCTCCCAAATCGATCAGTGTGTTCACATTTCTCGAGATATTAAAACGGGTTGAAAACTGTACATTTTTTCTTCTCACCAAATTTGCCTGCAAGGTTAATTCAACACCTTTGTTGCGCATATTTCCGTAATTGTCAATAATGCTCGTCACGCCGGATTGCGATGGCACTACACGATATTGCAGCAGATCCATCGTTTTTTTATTGTAATAATCAAAACTTACAACCAGACGGTCATTTGCAGTATTAAAATCAAAACCTATATTCAGCTGGCGTGTTCTTTCCCAGGACAGATTTGGATTTCCGATTGAAGTCGGATAAAGGCTTGTGGCAATCGTTCCGTCATTTCCCATTTCGTAAAACCCGCTCCAAAACTGGGCAAGTGATGAATAAGGACTAATCGCCTGGCTACCTGTTTCACCAAAAGATGCGCGAATTTTTGAATTCGAAATCGCTTTTACATTTTTCATAAAAGGCTCCTGATCGATGTTCCAGGCCAGCGCAACGGCAGGAAAAATTCCGTATTTTTTATTTGCGGCAAATGGAGACGCACCATCCATCCGGATCGATGTATTCAGGACATATCTTCCTTTAAATGAATAATTCCCCCTAAAAAATCCGGATTGCAATCTTCGCCCTTCTTTGTAAGAGCTGATACTTTGATTGTGCGCTGTTCCTATATTATCAATTCCAAAAAATGGAACATCATATCCGCTGGAAACGGTATTCAAAAACTCAACGGTTTGATCGTTATATTCGGCGCCAAGTGTCGCATTCAGGTAGTGATCTTTATTGAAAGTGTTTTCGTAAAGGAAATATGCGTTGACATTATAGCTGTATGTGTTGGACGTTGAATTGCTTCCGCTGCCATTTACTACGCGGCCTTCTGCGGTAGTCGGAGGCATAAAGACATTCCGGCGTGTTAAATTCTGGTTTGTTCCAAGGCTCACGACAAGTTGTAAACCATTGACTATTTTAAACCAGTTTTCCATGTTGGCGATCACATAATCGTTTTTAGAAATATCTGTTTTTGACTTCAATTCATTGTATGGATTGGCAAAATAAGTGCCGACAAATCCGGGGACACCAAGAGCATTGTTTCCCAGATAATTAAGGTCCAGGATCGGTGCTGCCCGCAATCCATCCATCAGCCCGCCAGAGTTCGGCCATGCATGACCAGTCGTCAGGGCACGATTTGATTTCTGACGAACCAGAGATAATTGGCCCTTTAGGGTATACCAGTTGGTCACTTCATTGTTCAGATTCACGCGCAGACTCGCCCGGTTATTATCCGAGTTGATGAGTGTTCCTTTTTCGGATAAGTAATTTCCCGAAACATAATACGACGATTTCTGACTTCCACCTGAAACACTTAACGTAACATCCTGTCGAAAACTTGGCTGCGTAATCGCTCCTATCCAGTCAGTATTTGTGAAAGCGCTATCCAGATTTTTGAACGGTTCCGGGCGTTCAGTGATCCGATATGACTCATTTATCACTTCGGCATACTGTCTTCCGTTCATCATCCTGATCGGTTTTGAAATTGATCCGAACGAAGTTTTGTTTACAAGTTCCACTCTCCCCGCTCCCCTCTTCCCGGCTTTTGTGGTGATCAGAACAACGCCATTGGCACCGCGGGACCCATAAATCGCTGTTGCGGAAGCGTCTTTCAGCACTTCCATACTTTCAATGTCATTCGGATTAATTCCATACAACCCGTTCTGTTCATAGGCACCGGTAAAGTTTGCACTTGCTTCGCGATATGGGGGCATTGGAAATCCATCGATTACGTACAACGGTTCATTATTGCCGCTTAAAGAGTTATTTCCACGAATACGCACAACAGTAGACGCGCCCGGTTCGCCGGAAGATTGAGTCACCTGAACCCCTGTTGCCCGGCCCTGCAAAGCCTGATCCAGTGTATTGACAACCGCGCTTTTTATTTCCTGAGCAGCAACCCTTGAGGTCGAGCTAGCCAAATCCCGCTTGCTTTGCGTCCCGTAACCCACCACGACCACTTCCTTTAAAGCCTTAGCTTCCGGGTTCATTGAGATCGCAAAGTTGGTCTGCCTTTTAACAATTCTTTCCTGTGTTGTAAAACCTACGTAACTAAATACTAAAATCGATTTTTCACTTGGTACTTTAATATCAAAAAGCCCATCAGGAGTGGTAACAGTCTGGATTTTTGTATTTTTCACCAAGACACTGACGCCGGGCAAACCTTCACCTGCTTCGTCTGTTACCCGACCTTTTACGGCTCTGGCTCCTGGCCCGGCCAAACTATCAACCGCAGCCCCCGAAGCAACTTTTTCAACGGCTGGATCTTTTACTTCCCCAGGAATAGAAAGGCTATCCGCTTGTTTTAAGGGCTTATTCAGTGTATCGGCTTTTCCGACTGGTTTGGATAAAGAATCTGTAACTCCTGCTGGCTTCGCAACGGTATCAATTTTGGTAGCAGGTTTTGAAAGCGGATCGAAATTTTGACGAACCGCGGGAATGGAATCAGTTTTAAGGACTGGTTTTACAAGCGTATCCCTGATTGCTGATGTCGAAACAGGATCACTTTTTAATGGCTGGTTTTTGATGGAATCCCGCTGCAAGGCAGGCAAAGAATCTGGCTTTGGCGACGTTACCTGTGCTGTTAAGTTTTGAGCGTAAAAAAGAAGAAGACAGATAACGGGTAACACTTTTTTCATGGTCAGGAACACGCGCCCGGGGCGACATGCTTCATGGCATCGTTGAGATTTGTTCATAAGTGGCAGGTGAGTAAAATCAGGTTAGTTGATTCAGTTTACATTAGACTAAATGTTAAGATTTGTTTCGAAGATGAAACCTCCCGCCTACTAAGACAAAAACCATACCGTTACCCATTTCAAAACTTTGGGCACAAAAAAATGGCTCCTTGCTGAGAAGCCATGTCTTTATTTTCAAGCATTTAAAAACAAAATTTTATCCTAACGCTAGCGTATAAAGTTTATCCAATCATCCTTTCTAACTTATTTGGCCCAAACAAAAAAAGCATCAATTTCATCCGCAGATTTCCTATCTATCTTTTTAATATCATTTTGACGGCTTGGTGTATAAACATTTCAACTTCAAACTAATCAGAACATAATTTGCCATTTCTTCCAAAAAATCGAAGATTAAAGCAAATTTGATCCCGAAAATTCGGGTTCTCAATTGATTTGTCTTGATGCTAAATTACACGTCCTGTAAAACCTTTCACCAATTGATCGGATGCCTAAGAACTAAAAGGGCGAAGGGATAGAAACTAAAAATACGCTTGACTATCATGATTGGAACAGAAAAGTTGCGCTGTCAGAAATTTTAAAAATCGCCGTATGAACTAAGTACTAAAATGCTTTGATTTAACAATTGAATTGGGGACTTTTTCAACACTAAGATTATTCCCCAAAGTTTTGTGCAGTAGTGCATTACAAAAGAGTACACTGCAAACCTATTATACGAAAATCCGTAAATTCCGGCTTCTGATTGAGATATGATGTTTGTTTTTTTTAACTAATAAAATCCAAAACAAGG
>Ga0247803_1000588_pt1 | contig 19477 bp, 16 predicted proteins | sample UWRJL014104B1_FD_180928 | JGI IMG/M metagenome (GOLD analysis project Ga0247803, IMG submission 180928) | Plant litter microbial communities from Arlington Agricultural Research Station in Wisconsin, United States - UWRJ-L014-104B-1 | ecosystem: Environmental > Terrestrial > Plant litter >...
GACCTCGATCATGAACGCGAAGACAAAGACCAGCCGGTACTGAACGTCATTCGGGACTACAATATCTTTGTGGGGGACAATGTGATTAGGTTCGTTCGTCGTCGAAACTATTACTGCAAAAGCGTTGGTTGCCACTGTTTCTCGAGACAAATGTGCTCGCAGGTGCTGGGAGTGGTCGGAATTCCAGAGTACGTTCAAGTGTGACTAGTGTATAGGCTCCTATATTGCGCCTGCCGTTTCGGTAGTACATTCTTCGCCAAGGAAGGTCAACGGACATGTACTCCCTCACGTCGAAGGTTCCGCCTATTCCACAACTCCATAGCTAGGATTCAGGTGGATTTGCGATGCCGTGTCCTGTGCAGAACACACTCGAGATAGCTCTAAGTGTAGGCTCTGACAATCTGTGGCTTGTTCACGTGCCTGCTAAACCAATACAGAAGTCGCAGATAGGGTGTATCGTTACGATCAGGTCAATGCTCTTCATTTCGTTGAGTCGAACGTAAAATAGGTCTTAGAGTCAGCTCCGGCTGCATCTCGAAGAGTCCAGCAAGCTGCCGCGTCATTTCCCTTGCAGGTCGATGGTTCTGGGGCCGTAAGCATGCCACTGATCTTCAATGAGGCATCATGAAGGGTCGCAGGCGCCATACATCCATGATGTGTTCGGGGGCCGTAAGCTTGCCACTGATCTTCAATGAGGCATCATGAAGGGTCGCAGGTGCCATACATCCATGATGTGACTCCTCTTTGACTTTATCCGCACGTCCTCTACCTATGGCTCACTCTTCGGCCAGGTTAATGACACAGAACAGGAGCTCCTTGAGTCTGTGTGAGCGCGCGTCTATCCTAAGGCGCTTCCATAGATCTTACCGTCCGATCGTTTCGGGGCCGCTCGGGCAACGTCCTTCCGCCCTACCCGCATCTAGCGTCCTTTGCAACTCTTACGGGCGTCTCATCTCATGCCCACGTGCTACCTTGAGTCTCTCCGGAAGAGGCTGAGGTCAGCTCCAGGCTGAACCCGATGACCTCCATCTTCGTTGATGTTGAGGCGCAGCTCCCAGCCACCCTCTCATTGGCCAGTCATCACTAACGCAGCAGCAGCCCCCACCACCAGACCATGCAGCAACTCGTCGCAAGCCCATGATTTCGGAACTCGGCAGCGCTATCTAAATTTCAAGGCGCTTGGTGTGGTGTGTAGCGTTTCTATTTCGGCAATATGTCGACTGTGCCTCCTTCAACGGTGTAAGGCTAGGCGCCCCGAAGTGCGAGATCCTACCTTACATCGCTATGTAAAGTGAGATGTGGCCCCGAGCATAGACACGTAAAAGGCGGCTTTAGACAACAAAACGAGGCAAACTAAACTGTGCGACACACCTAACAGCTCACGACGTCATCCAGGAAACCCGACTTATAGCCTACTAGGCAACCTTTGTGTACGTTTCAGGCAAGTCTTGTTTGACTCATGCGGAGTGCGCGGTAAAGATTTGCCTCTGTTGGAAGCCTCGAGGCGTAAGAGCATATATAGACGCCCGGAGTAGTCGAACACGCCTCCCGCCACATCACATACACAAACAACATCCGACCAAACGAACAAACCACCAGCGCAGCGTTCCGAGAAACGCATCGAGCGAGATTGTTACCCGAAAGAGCTACACGACGTAAACCAGCCACTGAAGGCAAACAAAAGGAGCTATCCAGTGGAACTCATCATGGAAATCTCAAACGCCGAAACAAATCCACACGCGCCGTTGCGCCTACTCTCCCTAGATGGTGGAGGCGTACGAGGCCTATCCTCACTGATGGTCCTCGACGACCTCATGGAAAACATCGCTCAAGAAGAGAAGAGGATAGGGAAGCGATCAAAAAGCGACACGACACCACTCAAGCCCTGCGACTACTTCGATCTGATTGGAGGCACGAGTACTGGAGGAATAATCGCAATTCTACTATCGCGGCTTAGACTCGATTGCAAACAGTGTATCGGCATCTACACAAAGCTCGCCGAGGAGATCTTCAAGCACGATAAGTCGATATCGCTGTTCGGCGTGAAGATACCAACTGGCGGTAGCCGCTTTTCAGGTGCTGTGCTAGAGAAGGCGATCAAGCAGGCACTGATTGATTTGAAGTATGATCCCGAAGAACGCATGTGGGATGATTCACTATTCGAGGAGGTACCGGAAGATTTACCAAGAGATAGCATTTGGTCAGATGCGGTGCCGGAAGCCTTTAGTGAGAGCCCCGTAGCTACGTTGAAGAATGCTGCTGGGGCTTTGACGAAAGCTCTTGATGGGACAGCTCCATCACCACCTAGCAACATCGCGGACGACGAACTTGCAAAATCTCATACGGACGACCCTTTTGCTGACTCCAAAATTTCGAGGCGCGACACGTGGAAACTCCATCCGCGGCTGAGCGTTCACAAGAGGAAGGATGTAAAGGGCTGCCGTGGTTTTGTCCTCACTTCACTCAAAAACGCACTTGGCCTCCCAAGAATACTGTCTACCTACGACCCCAACGATCGATCGACTCGGATCTGGGAAGCCCTCCGTGCCACATCGGCAGCACCCACGTTCTTCGAAGAAATGCAGTTCGGTACACCCAAAGTCACATATCTAGACGGCGGTGTGGGTTTCAACAATCCCTGTGCAGAAGTCGACTACGCGGCCAAAGCACTCTGGGAAGGCCGGTCCATTGGCGTGATAGTCTCAGTCGGCACTGGCCTGCAATCCATTCCCTCGGTGCGGAACAATGCTTCCTGGCTTCCCTTTGGACTCGGAACAGACATCGCGTTAGCACAAGCCCTCATCGGAATGGCGACCAGCACCGTCCGAGTCGACAATGAGATGAAGCGGATGTACTATAACAGCTCAACACGTTACTACCGCTTCGACGTTGACCGCGGCCTCGCCAACGTCAGCCTAGAACAATGGATGAAAGAAGATGAAATGGCCGCGCTCACAGAACAATACATGCGCGACGCGATGCAGCTCCGTACTGCGCGGCAGTTTGGAGGAATAATGGCAAAGCTATCTGCACTACCACCGAAGTTCGAAATCGGTGCAACACATTTCCGTGTTGGCATGGATGGACGCGGACTTATGGATCAATCGTTTCAACTGGTGCAGGTGGATTTCAAAACGGGTATGCCTTTGGGCGTAGTGTCACATCTAGAAGATATCCCTCGAATGAGCCAACTTCGCACGAGTTCGCCGTCAGGCGAGGGTGGGCTGGCGGTCGATGAGGACGGGAAATTGAAGAAGATATACCCTGTTGCTGAAGATCTCGACCACGATGGGAGGAGGGAAGAAGCAGCTGTATACCAGTGTATACGCAGCGAAAACATCTGTCTCCGAACGATCAAAACTGGAATTCCGCAGGGTCGCTACCGCGTCCAATTCATCGTCTCCTTTCACAACAGCAAACACACGCCGCCACACAACGTCGTCTTCTCCGTCGGCAAACCCTTCGATGAAACAACATTTACGCAGCGTTATGTAGACGTACATATCACGCCTGACGTTGTTCCGGTACTGTTACATCCTAATGCGGTACGGGTGCGCGTGGGGAGACGTCGGTATGCGGAGAGCAAGGGCAAGGGGTGGCTTGAGATTGAGGGGAACGTAGAGGTTAATGTGGGGTTAGATGGAGCGCTGGGGTTTGTTGTTAGTCGGAAGTTTGAGGAGGATGTTTTTGTGGATGGGTGGAGTTTTGGCGGAGTTAGGCTGGAGCCCATTTTCGGGAAGGGGGATGAAGGGGCTATGAAGAGTTTGATTTGAGGGAGGATTGCAATAGATGCGTTGATAAATTTGGTGGACAAGTGGAGACTCACCTCGACACGGAGGTTCTGCTCGCTGGGACACTGGGAATGATTTGCGGTATGTTGTTAGTTACTAGGACCTCACACATTCACTCCCCTCGCGCACCTTAGTCATCCACAGTGCGTGGTCGGTGCGTTCCCCATCGCCAGATATATAATCTGGCTGTCTCTATCTCTCTATGTAGATTATATAGCAATACCATCAACGCCTTCAGTATCCTAGACGTTTGAGCCCTTTAGTTGCTGAATCTGTGCACGAGAAGCTACCGGGTCGCAACGACTGCACTTACTACGCAACCGCAGTCTCTACGGCTCCTCTGCACGCAAGGTGTTCCGTCTTCCGTAACGTCCGCGATCCCAAACATTGATCCTCTCTTTGGTAAGAATTTCGTCAAGCTCTCTGGCCCTAAGAACTTCGACTGTCGCAAGAAGAAGGCAGCTATCGAGGCTACTGGCAACCCTAATCCTCCTAAGCTGGACCCTCCCGCTTCGCGCAAAAACTCCAATAAGTCCAACGCGACAAGTCAAAGGACAAATCCAAGGACGACCATGTCGCTAACGTTCTCCACGAACGGTCCCAAGCTGTACTCCCCCCCGGGGCTGCATGGGCTACTACCTGGCTACGGAGAACGACTCACAATGCCGGGTCTGGAACTCCGACTTGAAGAAGACCTGTACAGTGCTCCCGTCTCGCATTGACGATAGTGTCGGCATGACCGCTGAGCAACACGGGGAGCATGTTAACACTCGTGACCCACAACCGGACCTCGACGTCCCCGACGAACAGTCAAAAGACTCAGATAGCGACAATGAGGATGACGACAATGACGATGCACACGGAGCAGCTGGCGAAGTCTTACATCATTATAGTCACTACGCGTGCATGGAATCTAACAAGGTTCTACATTGGAAGGCGACCGAGATTCTCTCTTAATCCCGGTGGGACTACGGGAGAAACGTCGTAACTCCGACGTGGACACTGATGATGATACACTGACAAATGGTATGATGGGTGGTCCAAATCCTCCACCTCGTCTAACAAAGAAGCGTATGACCAATGCGCAGAAGAAAGCTCTTCGTGAAAGGGAAGACTCCCTTCCCTGAGGCAATGACGAATTCAAAGTCATCATCCAACGCTCTCGATCCGAGGCCCCACACGAGGACATAATCCTTTCTCTCACTCCTCCTAACCCGCATACGCACAACTCCCCAAATCCCTCTTCTCCACCTTAGCCTCGGGCCTGATATCGAAATCAAAGATATCCATCGGCACACCAATAGTCGTGCACGCATTCGGGATATCTACAATACCCGCAATATGTCCCTGGATAGGAGCACACGAGAGCAAAAGGTAGATCTGGTAATCGCTATAACCTGTCGAATGTCAGTATGCCATTCCCATCACATTTCCGGGTATCGCAAGCACTCACCATACCGCCTCAAATACTCAAACACCCTCAAACAAGTTTGCCGATACGCCACCGTAGCATCCATGTAATGCTGTTTCCCGTTCTCATCCACCGAAAACCCCTCGAAGTAAATGTACCGTCCGGGTCCAAATTGCGGCTCCACTGGCCCAGGAATGTAAATCGGACTTTTCATATCCAACTGCTTCACGCCGCCCTTCATCACGCTAAACTTGATGGTGATAACGCCGGCCATTTCGATCGCGCCACAGAAGCTGATTTCACCGTCACCCTGTGAAAAGTGCAAATCGCCGACGGAGAATTTGGCACCCTTGACGTGCACGGGGAGGTATACTTTGGACCCGCGAGAGAGGTTCTTAATGTCGCAGTTTCCGCCGTGTTCGGGGCGGCCGGGCACGGTGCGGGCGCCTTCTTTGCCCACCTTATCTTTGACCTCAGAAGAAGCGGAGCCGGCGTGAACGTTTTTTGGTTGTGGGGGGAGGGCGACGTCGCGGTCGAGGTGGGTGTGGGTTGAGATGAGTTCGGCTTCGCGAGTGTTCCATGTTTCGAGGACTTCGGGGGACGGCGCGCAGCCTAGAATGCCAGGGTGGATGAGGCCGGCGAAGCGGACGCCGGGGATATGGCGAGAGGAGCAAAAGATGCCTTCAAAGTCCCAGATCGCCTTGGCCCTATGACTACATCAGCTCACAGTCCTCGCATATACAGCGGGGAAACTCACGGCTTTGGGTACAACTCATCGAGAAACCCTCCTCCATTCTCCTTGGCAAAGATTCCCGTGAAACCCCATGGTTGGTCCTCCATCGGCTGCACATCCTGAATCTCGACTACCAAAATGTCACCTGGCTCCGCAGTCTCGATTTCGAAAGGGCCGGTGAGGTAATGGATTTTGGTGAGGTCGACATCCCTAACATCGTCTGCGGAGTCGTTGTTGCCGATTTGGCCGCCGGTCCAGTCAACGCATTCGATCTTGACTGTTTCGCCGTTCTTGATGGTGCCGGCGAAGGGTACTGTCAAGCATCAGTAGGAACGGATGAGGCCGATGGGATTGGGAGGCGTACCATCCGGATGCCAGCGATTCTATAACTTGATAAGCAATGGATCGAGGGAATTGTGAGTGGCGATCTTACGTGCAAACATTTCTGCTCCGCGGCAGGCTCGTCCAAGGACACCTTCGCCGCATAGCGAATTCCCTGTTTACCCATGATGAAGCGATTCTCGGCGAGTAAAATGCGATTGACACAACAGAACTCTGAGAAGCAGCGAAAGAAGAAGACGCAGAACCAGATTGAGAGAAGTGAGCAAGGCGCGATAGATATAGGAAGGTACGGGCGGGGGAACCAGCCTGATCCGACTGTTCCATTGATAACTCCATCTTTTGTCTCCGTGGAACCCACATGACGAATTGAAGAGCAAGGAAGGTGATAAGCTCAAGCTCAATCAGTCCCGTTACGTATCGTCGGAAGCTGAGCTGTTGCGATTAGGGGCAGCTCTAGCCCCGCTGCGGGGTATGGACTACGCGCGCCAAAACAATCATCATCATCGTGCAGCCGACGTGGGCCGATATCGTCGTTATCCTACCAATGACATGATATGTCATGAATATAATTGATGTATGTAGATTGAAAATGACTAAAGTGGACTCTAGCTGAACTGCTTCCTCGGAGTCTGTCGAACCTCAGACTGATGCTTCTCCTTACCCATTTCCACATTGTGGGCGTCCATATTTTGCCATGGGAGGCTGAGAAATTCATGCTTATTCTTCCAGTGAATTGACTCCTGCTTGTATGCTTCAGCTTCAGACGGAGGTGGTGGCGGCTCGGTGACCTTGGTGATTAGATACGCTGTCGAAGCTTCGGCAAGCCCATAGATCAGAACGCCAACCAAAGGTATCTTTACAAAGACGTAGAAACCTAGACCAAATCCGAACAGAACGCCAGCACGATCTTTGAACCACATCTTCTTCTGTTCCTTATTGTATCGGACGCGAGCAAAGTAGGGCTCAAGCTAGGACGATATTAGCTGAGTGAATTTGCCGAGATCGGCTTGACTTACTAGCTCGCGCATCAACGTTCTCGAAGAGAAGTAAGACTGCAGGAACATGATCAGGTATTTTCGCGGGACGAGGAGCGAGCCTGCGAAAATGGCGCCGGCTGGCTGAGGTCCAACGGCGTTTTGGAAGGTGTAAAAGCTTGCGGCAGGGAGCACGAAGCGTCCGACGTATGGTATGTACGACAGAGCCAGTACCGCCAGAGATATGCCTGCTTTGCGGCCGTACTTGATAGCGAAGACTCGAAGAGTCTGTTTCAGAGGTGTCCTTGTGTCCGGCTTGATCCCGTGGGTTGGGTACATTTGGAGATTAGGATAGTAGAGCGCGCGGAGATTGTGAGGGTCCTCAGACTTGTGCTTTTGAATATACGTCTGATCGACCCAATTGAGGGAATCCATGAACATCTGGTCCAGAGTCGGAGTAACGTAGCGCATGAGGGTCATCAGGAAGAACGGCACTTGAAGGACCGAGTGCTCGAGGAAGTGGAGCCCCTCGATAATGGCGTCGTCCCATTGCGCGTTCTTCATGTTGATGAAGAACGAGAGGATCCATAGCAATGCCCTGACTCCTATGACCTGCGGTATCGTCAGATCTTGTCTCGAGATAGCAAACCGGCACGCGAGCAGGGTAACAGGATCAAACTTCAGCAAAGAGCACCACCTACAGGAATAGCCACCACCAGACGAATAGCAAAGCCAGCAGCAACAGCCAGTGCTGCCTGGCGATAGTGCGTGGAAGTGAACAGGCCTGGGTTTTGAAGGGCGCGGTTCACTTTACATGCCAATCAGCAAAATCCAAGGTGCAGAGTCCCGGAGCACATACCGCCGACCAGCGTGAGCTGAGCGCCGCGTAGGATTGCATTCGGTTCGAAATTCATGGTGGTGGGCTCCGACGCCGCTCGCAGGAATGTTGAAGTGTGATGGTGCCCAAATGCTGACGCCTTTGCGAGCGAGCTGGCACCCTGGCGGCGGCGGCAATGACGTACCTAGAGCTCCGGGGCGGCCCGCCTATGAGAGCCACAAGCGCTAGCCACTCACAGCATGAAGCTATGCCGGCGCTTCGCTTTGTTTACGTTGTTTACTTTGCATTTCCGTGAACGGGCATTTTATGAATCTTCTCCACATGATGGCGGTAGAACGCGCAATGCCGGAAGTGCCCCGCTGATGAGGGCGAGTGGCTGGCATGAACTGCAGATCAGCTTGAAACCTTGCCTTGCCTAGCGCCCAGCCAGCCGTTCGAGGGCACACCCCAGGACCTGCGATGGCTTCCACACTGCCCGCTCACACACTCTCCATATCGAAGACGACTCGCACCCCATCTCCTGCCGGACAGGCATGCCCACTTGCGCCGCCCACCATGTCGTCCCCACATGACTCCACGACGCCAGAGCGAGCTCCGCCGGCTGCCGCCTCGCAAGCCGTCCGCCGCTCCTTCACGCTCCCCGCGCGCACAGCGAACAAGCCCCGCCCGGCTCCCGCGCCCGCAGGCAGTGCCGATGGAATAGAGACTCTGTTCGTCTGTACCTCTACCAGGATCGTCTCGTTCACAGCCTCGGGCCCCGGCCGACACGCCTCACCCTCGCGCCGGCAGCGTGCGAACAGCAACGAAGACGCGTCGCAGCCAATACCCTGGCGGTCGCCGTCGGAGCGCACTTTAGCAGTTGGTCAGTTGATCGGGACAAGTGACATGTCGCACGCGCTAACCATCTTCTAGGTGTGTTACGAATCTATCGCGTGACATCCTCCAACGTCTCATTCCTAAACTCCAGCAACCTCTTACACACAATCTTTCCGAAATCGCAATGTTGGTGCGTTGACGGCGAATCTATCTTCGTGCTGCGCATACGGCAAGATTCATACTATCGCATAGAGATACCGCACGAGTCGGCCGATGACAAAGAGAAGGTGGAGCAGTTCAAGACGGTCCTCCGCCAGGTGTTGCAATATGAGAAGACACCATCTCCATTCACACAAACTCCTATAATAGAAGATCCCGAGCGTCCAAAGACGCCACCACGCCGACGTTCGATCAAACCGCCCGAGAAGGCCAAGAAGTGGCTGTTTGACAAGAAGTGGATGCCGGAAGGCACGTCAAGACCGGCCACGCCTGTGCTAGGAGACTCTGACTCTGGCACCACGTCATCTTACGAGGAGGACGATCGTTCCAGCATTGCGGACAGGAGCGACAGGAGCGAAGAAGCACCTGAGTCACCAGCAACAAATCTGGACATCACGCCCCCGAAGCCGCAGCCTAAGCCGTTACCGTCTGTGCTAGAAAGGACGAAGACGTTCCAGGGCATGCGAGCGGTGACTGCGCCAACAGCCATGACAACGCCACACCCGTCCATCGCCGATGCGCCTGTGTTCGAGGATGCCGTCGAAGGAATGTCATCCACCAAGCTTGAAGAGTCCAGTGCAGTAGCAGAAGAGGAGGCGGTGGAGGACCACAAAGGTTCCGTTGATACCCAAAGCTTAATGTCCAGCACGGAATCCTTCTATTCGCTGGATACGCACCGCAGCCCCTCGCCCTGTTTCGAGGACGCAGAAGCCGAGCTCATTAATCCGTGGGCCGAACTACACAACGTACAGGACCACGAGACGCGGGGCCGCAGCAAACATCGCCGCCAGACGTCTGAAATCACACTAAGAGCACCGTCCTCCGAACCTGCTGAGGAAGGTGCCCCAGTCACACCTACGACGAACAAACCCGTCTCGTCTCCGACCGTTGATACTCTCCTCTCCTCTCCACCATCGACACCGCCGCTCGTTAGCGACTCGGACGACGATAGCGTCCGACCGCCATCTCTGGACGTGCCTACGCCGCCAGCTGCGCTTCGCATGAAACGGCTTACCGGTGCTTCGCAAAAGCGTGCCTTCTCCCCAATGCCGCAGCCGCAAAACATATTCCGCCCTCCGGCTCGCGGACCGACAAAACAATTCACAGCAGCTTTGATCCGCAAGACCTGCGAGTTGGTGCTCGGTCCCCCGGCGCATCTAGTGCAGCTCATGCTACGCATCGCTGCGAACATATCGGACGGCGTTTTCAGCTTTAACACATACCGTGTACCCCGCAGTACTGAAAAGATCCCGTGCTCTTGGGAGTCTAGCGACGAGGACGAGTGGCCCGAAGAAGACGACTTTGGCATCCCGCTGCGAACGCTTGACGACTCTTCTACGCACCAGAGACGAAACTTCTCTGGGGAGCTCGATTGATTATGGCACTCGAACGAGTCACACGTTTTTTGCGAATATTTGCTCAGGCCGCAAACTTTCTCGCTTGCATCATGATACCAGGCGTTTATGATCTGCATATACCAGGATTACAGGTTGTAATCTGGATATCTTCGCATAGGTGATTTCACATTGTACGATATGATGGCTTTTGTTTCGTTCAGGGGTGGAGAAAATACCCGTTTGTAATAGCATAGTAATGTCTGGTCCGCCTTCATATAGCAAAAGATCAGCATTCAATATCATATTTTCACGTCTCACTTCTACCTGCACTTTTCAAGCATAGCGACACAACTATGCAATAATTCGTCGCTGAGCTAGAACTAGATGATGCATCATCAAAGACAAGACTGCGGGGCTCTAGTACAAGACAACACGCCTTGAAACACCTCTAACTTCAGATGAGCTTTGTAGGCTGACTACGCGTCCTACCAAAAACGAATTTATTACAGCCCGGTGGCGGTGAAGTTGTTTGCACGTGGTAACTGGGCCATGATGCCTCTTAGAGACATCTAAAGACTTCATGTTTTGTGCTTGACCATAGAGCTAGGTGTATCTACACATGACGAAAAAAAACGGACATCCAAATGCAAAGGAACGCAAAAAGAGATGTCTTATGGTCAGTACGGGGGTCGAACCCGCGACCTTGGCGTTATTAGCACCACGCTCTAACCAACTGAGCTAACCGACCATTGGTTTGTTGAATATGCAACTTTTTCAGCTTAAGTAATTATTATCCTACTCCATCAATTCCACTACGGCATGTGCAGCGTATCTCAAGTTCTTACACGATCCTTAGAAGTGGATCTCAGTAGTGCGGATGAGTCTACTAGACGAATCATTGATCGAAGCAAATGCTGCCAAAGATCGTTGTGGATTAGCCCCACTATCCATAGCAGCCCCACTACTAATGCCCAGCAACCCTTATACAAACTCAACTCCCGCGTGTTATAAGTAAACGCATTGAAATCAGTCAGCGCCTTTTACCTGGCAATCACCTTTGTTCACATCTATGTCTCTTGCCAGAGTGCGTCTCAAAACCTTTTCGCAATACGAAGTTTACAAAGCTCGTCCGGAGGAGTTTGGGTATGTGATCACACACCTAGTGAAATGACCGAGATTTCACCAAAAGAGCAAAGGGCATGGTACGGCTTATGATCGAGCATTGTAGAGGATTATTGATACAGGAGGCAACGAAGAATTAGCAATTTTTTTCTCGCTCTCTGCCCTTCGCAACATGCACAGCTGCTACTCAACCCCAACTCTCGTCAGCAAACCCAACCCCAGCCAGACTTTTTTTTAATGTCCCCTCAGAGCTCCTTCAATATACTATCATCCAAAAAATCATCCAACTCCTTCTGACTAGCCTTTGCCCTCCCATCCGTCTTCGCCAAATACCCATCCTCTTCTACAATCAGCTGCGGCACATCACTTCCCCACTTCCCAACCCACCAATGATCTTTCCAAACCGCCTGCACAACATCTTTATCCATACTCACCTCCTTGGCCACAAAACCATACACCTCCTCCGGCTTATCATTGAACAAGTCCAGAGTCTGGTTTAGCGCGCGCACAAAAGCAACGATGTCCTTGCGTTTAGCAGGGTCGTTGAGTTTCTGTGTTGTACTGTAGAGCGAGTAAATTTCGCGGTAGATGGACGCGTTTTGGAAGACGATGGCGTCGGAGCCAAGGGCATGCGCGGCGAGTTCGGGAGAGGCTTCCCAGATGCCAACGGCGTCGATTTTTTTGTTTTTGAGCATCGTGGGGAAGGTGTTGGTGCCGCAGGGGGTTTTCATGCACACGTCTCCTTGGACTGCGGTGTATTGATTCTCTTGCACGCCCACGCTGGCCATCATTCTCTGTACGAAGATTCCGGCGCTTGTACCTTTGAGGGTGCCAATGTTCTTGCCCTTCAAATCCGCCAATGTCTTGATTCCGCTTGCTTTATTTGCTACGATTCTGTACGGGACTTCGCAGATGGTGTAGATGAGGCGGATGTTCTTGTGCTTGGCGTATTGCTTAAGACCTTGGGTTTCGGCATTGGCGGCGAGGTCGAAGGAGGTGTCGTTACCAAGGTTTGCGACCCCGCCGGAGACCAATGTTGCGGTGGAGGAGCCATTGTAGAACTTTCTGATGGCGTATGGTTGAGGAGTGTGCTCGATCCATTGCAGCGAAGATGCTATCTTGAGGCCTAGCGCGAAAGGTGCAAAGAGCACCACGATGAGAAGACGCATGCTGGCCAATTGCTAGGAAAAGCTCAAGGTTGCCGCAGTATGAACGAACAACGCAACCGGGCCATCTCCACGCTCTTTATTACCGCCGACACGATTTGAGTTGGCTGTGCCCAGTGGGTGCATTGCCTCGGAAATATCAGAGCCGTTGCGTCCATTTTGCCAACAATAATGTGAGGAACCACTCGTATACGTGGGCAGGGATATGGATGATCTCGTTCATCTAAACCCTTGATCAGCGAGTTAAGCATTTCGCCTATGTAACTGCCGTTATTGCCGCGTGTGGAGGTTGTGCTATCAAATCGACTAGTATGTGAGGAAGTTCGGCATGTTTTACCTGTGTCTGTGGTGCATTTCCACAAGTGGTATCTCTTCCGCTTGTGGACAGCACCTAAAGCATACTTCGCACCCTTGGCTAGACGCTAGGTTAAGGAGAGACCTATTTGTTCGCGATTATGCTTCACACAACTGAGACAGTGAGTGACTTGAGTCAATAAACACAGAGGGGGGGCACCAATGGAGGTGATGTTGACTATGGCAAGCTAGAATGTTCCGTTCAATTCAGAGTCAGATCCAGGGTAATATATCGAGAATAAGAAAGACCTATGGAGAAATAACGCCGATGCATGCGCCCCGCAGAAGCCAGCATGTGTGATCGGCTCACACAGCTGATCACTTTTCAAGCCTTAATGAGATTGGATCCAACCGAGCATCTCTCCAAACGCCTGCGCCTGAGACTGCTTGATTTTGGGGTCGTCGTAATCTCCAAGTACCGCGAAGCCGTGAGGGACTTCAGGGTACACTCGGACCTCGTGTTCGATATTGTTCTTTTCCATGGCCCGACGACCAGGAGTCAGAACTTCGTCTTCCGAGAATAGCGGGTCGTCTTTCACAGCGGCGATGTAGATGGGCACCTTGACCGCTTCCAGATCTTCCTTGGTCACCATGGTTCCGTGGGCGATGGCACCGGCCTTGAGAACCGGCGCCTTCTTCACCGCACCCTGTTCCTCGTCTCTTGGGGTTTCTTGGCCCCATGCGACGGTGTCCGGGTGCTCCCCAGCGAGTTGCAGAATGTACTTGGCGCCGAAGCAGTAACCGACGCCATAAATGCCTCCTCCATTCGCGACAGCATCCGCAAACTCTTCCTTTGCTCCCTCGATCACTTTGTGTAGTAGTGGCAGAACTTTCTCGGGTGTGTGTCTCGCGAGCCACATGTCTATCATGAAGGACTTCATTCCTTCAGCGGTCTTGAGCTTTATTGATTCAAGCCACGAGGCGTCTTGTGCGAGCTGGGTCATGTCCACGGAGTTTGGGGCCGGATCGTTGTCGAACTGGTCTGGCATGACGACTAGATAGCCCTCCCCTGCATACTTGTCCGCCTGGAGCTGGTTGTTCGTGGACTTGAAGCCCGTACCGCCTGTGAGGAAAAGTAGGAGCTTCGAGGGGGCATGCGGGTAATCTGAAGGCTTCGTGACATAGACATCAACACCACCGAGCTTGGTCAATTCGCCAGTAGGTATCTCGCCCGTGGGGGTAGGTCTGTCTGTCGTGCAGTGGTCCTGAGCGAGTCAGCAACGCCTCTGTCATAGAAGCCCTGGTACATACGCCCATGGTCGGCCCCGCTTGCGCCGGCGTGTCGCCAGGGAAGATGCTCTGCGCAGCAGGTGCAGCAGGTGCAGCAGGCGCCTCTTGCGCGTCACTTTCCGGAGCTCTTGTGGCAGTTTCGTTGTCAGCCATGGTGGATGGATGGACTGTAAGGAGTGTCAACTGTGGAGCTGTGAACGCGAGGCAGCGGCGAGGGTCCAGTTACGCACTTGGCTGCTATTCTGGTCTAGTGCGGGGCTACGCCACCAGCCTCATCACGTGAGCACTTAACGCGTCGTTTCGTGGACGCGTCGGGACGCTACCATCTCCTCACCCGCGCCTCTCCACCATACAATACCACCACTCTCCACCTCTCGCACGCGCATTATACCAGATCTCAACATGGCGGAACAGGCAATCACCCAGGGTGCCATCAGGTCTGTGATTCGCAACGTTCAGGTGACGATTATTGACACTGTTGTAGGAGTATCTTTGAGCCCAGCGGCTGCTTCGTCGAGCACCCCGTCCTACAATGCGTTCAGATAAAGACGATGGATCCCAAGGCTGGCGAGGCGAACGGTGTGCAGCGCTTTCGCGTTGTGCTGAGCGACATCAAAAATTTCATCCAGACCATGATCGCCACAGGTGGGTGGATGCCTGCTGTCCGATGATGGCAGAGGGCTAACGCGTTACAGCGGCGAATGACATCGTTCTGTCCGGCAAGCTGAAGAAAGGCTCGATTGTGCGACTGATAAAGTACAATCCACAGCAGGTGAAGGACAAGAAGATCCTCATCATCATGGAGCTGGAAGTGCTGGACCAATATGGCGAGCACGAGAAAATTGGACAACCAGACGCGCTTGATACGAAGTCTGAGCCGCAGCCCGCCGCCATTCCAGGCGACAACTTTTATGGCAACAGACCCGCACAGCCAGCTCAACCAGCGCAGCAGCAACAGCGGTCGCTTCCTGTGCACCAAAGCAACCCCGGTACCTCCACTCACCCGCACCTCTATCCGATCGAGTCTCTCTCCCCGTACGCGCACAAGTGGACGATCCGGGCACGATGCACACACAAGGGTGACATGAAGACATGGCACAACGCCAAGGGCGATGGTAAATTGTTCAGTGTCAATCTTTTGGATGACACGGGCGAGATTCGAGCGACCGCATTCAACGATGCTGCAGATAAATTGTACGCGATCTTCGAGGAGGGCACAGTCTACTACATCTCCGCACCATGCCGAGTCACTCTGGCGAAGAAGCAGTTCTCGAATTTACCGAATGATTACGAGCTGCAGTTTGAACGCGATACGGAAGTTGAAAAGGCAGAGGATCAGGACAACAAGCCCCAAATTCGGTATAACTTTACCAAGATTGGTGATCTCAACTCTGTCGAGAAGGACACTACTATCGACACGATTGGTGTGCTAAAGGAAGTGGGCGAGGTCAACACTTTGACGTCAAGCAAGACGAACAGAGATTTCACCAAACGAGAATTAACGCTCGCCGATGACAGTCAGACATCAGTTAGGCTTACCATCTGGGGCAATTCGGCGCAATCCTTCGATGCCCCTCTTGAATCAATCCTTGCTTTCAAAGGTGTGAAGGTTTCCGACTTTGGTGGTCGCAGTCTAAGTCTGCTCAGCTCCGGTAGCATGACCACTGACCCCGATATCGACGAGGCACATAAGCTGCGAGGCTGGTTCAATGCAGTTGGCCAGAACGCCACCTTCTCCACACATCAGAACCTCTCTTCGGCCGGCGGTAACTCTAAGCAAGAAAGCAAGCTTATCTCGGACGTCATGGCCGAAGAAAGCTACATGCAAGATGCGCCCACATACTTCAACCTCAAAGCATCCGTCATCTACGTCAAGCAAACCACCGTCGCCTACCCCGCCTGCTCAACACCAAATTGCAACAAGAAGGTCATCGAGGAGAACCCCGGCGAGTGGTGGTGCGAGAAGTGCCAAATGAAGTTCCCAGAACCGCAATACCGATACGTACTCAACGTCAACGTTGCTGACCACACCGGCACACTTTGGCTGAGCTGCTTCGACGAAGCCGGGCAGCAGATTGTTGGCATCTCGGCCAACGATGCAATGAAGATAAAGAATGATGATGAAGAGAATGGGACGCAGAATTTCTCGACAGCTATGTTAGATGCTACGTGTAAGACGTTTAACTTTCGGATTCGGGCGAAGATGGAGATGTACATGGATCAGCCTAAGTAAGTTGCTGCACGTTTTGCTGATTGGATGAATGCTAACGCTGGGAAAGGCCGAGGTATCAGGTGTTGAACATCTACCCCCTCAACTACGCGCAGGAGGCGAACAAGCTGGCGCAGATGATCAAACAGTACGATATCAGCGACGACAGTTTGTTCGTGAATTAGAAGAGGCGACGTAGGCGGTTCATGGTATGAAGTGGATAATCGCAGCAGCTTCGACCCCATTCATACGGAGAGGGGTCGTTGCAAGGGTCGTATGTTCGCTTCACGTTTCCGCAGTAATGAGACGCGCGGATTGTCAGCGGGGCTATTCATCGCGAAGTCCGCGATCATCGAGTCTGTCTATCAAGGTACAAATCAAGCAATTGAATGGAATAATGTGTTCGTTGTACAAACCCATTAACGACGTCCAAGTACGTTACACCATTGTTTTCTCACCAAAGCTGAAGTCTTGCGAAGCCCAGGAAACCTCAAAAACCTCCCACGGACGCCCCCACCCCCACCCGCCAACGCCATCCTAGATGCCTGCTGCATCCCGCATGCATGTGAAGTCCGCCCCTCGGGTGGGTCCGGGTGTGTGCTCACCCGCCAGCTTGGCTCAGGCCCCATCGTGCCTGCATTTCACACGGCTAGATACGTACTACCACTCCAAATCGACTGATGACACCATCGGGTCACTAATAAACTTGCATGTCAGCATACCTACATGTCTATCGAGAAACGTGTCTATCGAGAAGCGGCGTCCTGACCACCCACGGTTTCGGGTCGTTGGGGCCTCACGAAACACGACATTTCTCAACACACGCAAAGAGCAAGGGGGGTGTTCGAAGCGTCATCGATGCGCGTCTGTTCTTGTCTTCCTTCAAACCCCGAATTAGATTGTGCTATTTGTAGTAATCTATCTAGTGTGTGTGTGTGTGTGCGCTCGAAGAGATGAACCCACTGCCGTAATACGGAAGTAGGTGGAGGAGGTGTGGCGGGGGGGTATCCAATGTTCAGCCAAGCCCAATTTTAGTATCCCAAACCAATCTATGTCTTCCCAAACCGCAAGGGAAGAGAGACGGAGACTGCAACAGCAGAGTGAATTTTTGGCGAAAAGCGTGTGCCAGCAAGCGAGGTGTCCAGGGGGATTACAAGTGGGCGCCGTTGAGGCCGTTGGCGATGCCATTTACGCCATTAGTATGGGCGTGGCCGTTCATGCCGGAGGCGGTGGCGAGTAGCTGAGAGGCCCCGTCGAGGTTGTTCTCACGCTCGTTGAAGGGGTCGTACATGCTCTCCTTGATGTAGGCATCGAGCTGGTCGTCCTTCATGCTGCGGAGCTCGTGGGCGCGGTCCACGCCATTCTTCTGGGCAGCGCGAATGACGCCGCGGGTGACAACGACAGAGACTTCGCGAATGCGACGGATGTCCGGGTACAACCAGCCGTCGGCAAATTCTTGCTTCTTAAGCGCGGTGGAGAGCGACTCGGCGGAGGCGTAGATCATGTCCTGGGTGATGCTCGTGGTCTTGGAGAGAATGGCGCCGAGACCGATACCGGGGAACACGTACATGTTGTTACCCTGGCCAGGGGTAAGAAGCTTGCCTTCGTACTCGAGCGACGGGAAGGGGGAGCCCGAGGCGAACAGGCAGCGTCCGTCAGTGTGCCTGACGGCTTCCTCGAACGTGCACTCCGACTTGCTTGAGGGGTTGGAGAGCGGGAAAATGATGGGCCTGTCGTTCAGCGTGGCCATCTTCCGGAGGATGTCCTTGTTGAAGGCGCCGCCAATAGTTGACAGACCCATGAGGATGGTAGGCTGAACGAAGTCGATAAGACGCGAGAGGGACTGGTATTGGCGGCCGTTGTTGTCGTCACGAGCGAAGTAGACCTTGTGATCGGCCAGCTTGTCTCCACGGTCCGCAGTGACCAGACCATTTGAGTCGACATACCAGAACTTGCGGCGGGCCTCCTCCTCAGTCAAACCCTCCTTGATGAAGAACTCGACAATCTGCTTTCCAACACCAACACCTGCACTGCCGGCACCGAGGAAGATGGCACGGTGGTCCTTGGCGGGCCTGCCAGACGCCCTGACGGCATTGATGAAGCCACCGACAATGACGGCGCCAGTCCCCTGGACGTCGTCGTTGAACATGCAGTATGTGTTTTGGTATCGGTCGAGGGCGGGGAAGGGGTTCTTGAAATCTTCAAACTGGATGACGATGCTGCACGCGATCAGTTTCCGAGTATGGACAAATAGTACGAGCAAGCATACCTGGGCCACTTGTCGGTCAGAGCCGCCATGAGTTCGTCGAGGAACTCCTTCTCCTGCTCGGCGGTAACCTTACCCATCCTGGAGCCCATGTATAACGGGTCCTCGCGCAGGGCCTTGTTACTTGTGCCCAAGTCGAGAGTCAGGGGTAGAGTGCCGTCGGGCCTGATGCCAGCACAGGCAGTGTACAAGGCCAGCTTGCCTACGGGAATACCCATACCGTTTACGCCCAAGTCTCCGAGACCCAGAATTCTTGAGCCGTCGGTAAGCACGGTTATCTCCACCTCGTGCGGCCAGTTGTCTAGGATTTGGCGGAGGTTGCCCCGGTCGTGCCAGGAGAGATACATGCCCTCCGGTTGTGTCCAAATCTCGTGCCACCGTACGCAGGCCTCGCCGACGGTCGGGGTGTAGATGAGGGGTGTCAATTCCTGTAGGACTCTCAGCGCACGTCTTTGGCGTGGTTGGGGCACGTTGACTCACCTTGATGTTGTCGGAGAGCAGTCGGTAGAAAAGGTGGACATTGGTGGCCCTGAGATGCACCAAGTACTGGAACTTCTCAATTGGCGTCGTCTTCATAGCCAGAAGCTTGAGGCCTGGGCTGTCAGACTCGGTGCGAATGCAGGAGTGAAAAGTACTCACATCGCTGTGCCTGCACCTCGTAGTTTTCCA
>Ga0247803_1000590_pt1 | contig 19466 bp, 18 predicted proteins | sample UWRJL014104B1_FD_180928 | JGI IMG/M metagenome (GOLD analysis project Ga0247803, IMG submission 180928) | Plant litter microbial communities from Arlington Agricultural Research Station in Wisconsin, United States - UWRJ-L014-104B-1 | ecosystem: Environmental > Terrestrial > Plant litter >...
TCACCGCCGGAGAGTCCCACGGCCCCGAACTCCTCGCCATTGTCGAGGGTTTGCCCGCTGGGATCCCGGTCACACTAGATGCGATCCGCCTCGACCTTGCGCGCCGCAAACTCGGCTACGGCCGGGGTGCCCGCATGAAGTTCGAGCAGGACGAACTGAACATTTCCGGCGGTGTGCGCCACGGCGTCACCCTCGGCGGCCCCGTGGCCCTGCGGATCGGCAACACCGAGTGGCCCAAGTGGGCCGAGGTGATGAGCCCGGAACCGGTTGACCCCGCCCTGCTCACTCGCGGCAGGGGCGCGCCGCTGGTGCGCCCGCGGCCCGGTCACGCCGACCTGGTCGGGATGCAGAAGTACGACTTCGACGAGGCCCGCCCGGTCCTCGAGCGTGCCAGCGCCAGGGAGACCGCCGCCCGCGTCGCACTCGGCGCCGTCGCGAGGGCCTTCCTCGCCGGTCTCGGCATCGAACTGGTCAGCCACACCCTCTCGATCGGCCCGGTTCGCGTACCGGAGGGCTCCCCGCTGCCGCGTCCCGGCGATGTGGACGCTCTCGACGCCGACCCGCTGCGCTGCTTCGACGCCGCCACCAGCGCGCTCATGGTCGCCGAAGTCGACGCCGCGCACAAGGACGGCGACACCCTGGGCGGCATCGTCGAGGTGCTCGCATACAACCTTCCGCCCGGCCTCGGTTCGTTCGTGCACTGGGACCGTCGGCTGGACTCCCAGCTGGCCGCCGCGTTGATGGGCATCCAGGCGATCAAGGGTGTCGAGGTCGGCGACGGTTTCCTCACCACCACCCGCCGTGGGTCAGAGGCCCACGACGAACTCGTGCAGGTCGACGATGAGATCATGCGTGCCAGCGACAAGGCCGGCGGCACCGAGGGCGGCATGAGCACCGGAACCGTGCTGCGCGTACGCGCCGGCATGAAGCCCATCGCCACCATCCCGCGGGCCCTGCGCACCGTTGACATCACTACCAACGAGGCCGCACCGGCCCACCACCAGCGTTCCGACGTCTGCGCGGTCCCGGCCGCCGGCGTCGTCGCCGAGGCCATGGTGGCCCTGGTCCTGGCCAACTCGGTGCTGGAGAAGTTCGGCGGCGACTCGCTGGGCGAAACCAAGCGGAACCTGGATTCCTACCTCGCCAACATCCCGGCCAACCTGCGAACCGGGGCGTCCAGCGACGCCACGCTCTAGCGTGCTGTTCTTGAGCCCGGAGGCCTCCCGCCCGGCCGACGGTTGGCCGGCGGCCAAGCCGAGGCCGGCTCAGGCGGCCCAGGCGGCTCAGGAGGTACCGGCGGCGGCTGTTGACGGGAGTGCCGAACCGGCCAGGGACACCGACGCTCCGATCTACCCGCTGGTCTTCATCGGTCCGATGGCGTCGGGCAAGTCCAAGATCGGCCGTCGGGTGGCGCGGACCCTCCGGGTCCCGTTCATCGACACCGACAAGGACATCGTGGCGGCCCACGGGCCGATCACCGAGATCTTCGCCCGGCACGGTGAGGAGCATTTCCGTGCCCTCGAGCGCGCCGCGGTCGCCGCCGCGTTGCAGCGCGAACGCGCCATCGTCTCGCTCGGCGGGGGAGCCGTGCTCGACCCGGCCACCCGCGCCGACCTGCGCCGCGCCACGGTGATCTCGTTGACCACCACCGCGGAGGCCGTGCGCAACCGCACCAAGAACGCCAAACGCCCGCTGCTTGCTGCGGGGCCGGACGCCTGGCAGCGCATCTACGACGAGCGCCGCCCGCTGTACGAGGCGCTGGCCAGCATCCACTTCGATACGTCGACCAGACCGGTCGACGCCATCGCCGCCGACATCGTGAAATGGGTAAGAGAACAATCGTGACCGACATACAGCCCGACCAGACCGGCACCACCACCATCACCGTCAGCGGTATCGACAGCTACCCGGTCCTGATCGGGCGCGGCATCGTCGCCGATGTCGCCGAACAGCTGGGCGACACCGTTAAAAAGGTGCTCATCGTGCACACCTCGCACCTCGGCGCCCGCGCCGTGGCGCTGCGGGAGAGCCTGCTGGACCGCTACGAGGTGCTCATCGCCGAGGTGCCCGATGCGGAGCCCGCCAAGCGTGTGGAGGTGGCCGCGTTCTGCTGGCAGGTGATGGGCCAGGCGGACTTCACCCGCACCGACGCCGTGATCGGCTTCGGCGGCGGAGCCGTGACCGACCTGGCCGGCTTCGTGGCCGCGACCTGGCTGCGCGGCGTGAAGCTCGTGCAGATCCCCACCAGCGTGCTCGGCATGGTCGACGCCGCCGTCGGCGGCAAGAACGGCATCAACACCGCTGAGGGCAAGAACCTGGTCGGCACCTTCTACGCGCCGGCCGCCGTGGTCTGCGACCTGGAGATCCTCGCCGACCTGCCCCGCAACGAGATCCTGGCCGGCTTCGCGGAGATCGTGAAGGCCGGCTTCATCCAGGTCCCCGAGATCCTCGACATCGTCGAGGCCGACGTCGCCGCGGTCACCGACCCGACCACCCCCGAGTTCCGCCGGGTGCTGGAACTGGCCATCGCGATGAAGGCCCGTGTCGTCGGCGCCGACTTCAAGGAGGCCGGACTGCGGGAGATCCTCAACTACGGGCACACCCTCGGCCACGCCGTTGAACACGCCGAACGATACGGCTGGCGGCACGGCGCCGCCGTCGCGGTGGGCATGATGTTCGCCGCCGAACTGGCCAGGCTCAGCGGCCGGCTGTCCGACGACGCCGTTGACCGGCACCGCCGCATCCTGGAGTCGCTCACCCTGCCGACCAGCTACCCGGTGGGCCGTTGGTCGACGCTGCTGGCCACCATGCAGCGCGACAAGAAGACCCGCAGCGGCATGCTGCGCTTCATCGTGCTCGACGACATCGGCAAGCCCACGGTGCTCGAGGGCCCGGATGCGTCGCTCCTGTTCGCCGCATACCAGGAGATCGGCTCCTAACCGGGCTCGAACACCGACCAGCAGATCTCATTACGCAGCCGCTGGTCATCCAGCACCAGCTCGCGGATCGGCTCGGGGAGTTGCTCGTGTTGCCAACGGCACTCGAGCCGCCCCGCGGCGTCTGCGTCTGCGTCTGCGGATCTGCCGGCGTCCGGGCCAGCGGCTGCGGGGACGGCCGCCCGGACCGCCTTGATCGCATACGCGGCCGCCCCGAGTTCGTGTGCGGCAACGTGGGCGACAACACCGGCCTGCCCGGCCGCGTACGCGGCATGGCGCGCGGCCCCACGGAGGTCCCTGGCCGCTGCCATGGCGTGGCCGCCCGCCGCGCGAGCCTGCATCATCGGCAGCTCGCCCCGCACCCAGGCGCGAGCCGCCGCTATCGCCTGGCGCGGCCGGCGGTCGTGCGGTCGTTCGGCCTCGAACAGATCGAGCACGTGCTCGGCGCACGACGCCGCCCACAGGGCGAGCAACCGGTGATCGGAATCCATCAAGCTCCCACCGCGCCGAATCGTGATGAAACGCGAGTCGCGAATCGTGGGCAGGATCATCGGGGAACTCCTCGTCGCGGGAACTGACTCAACGGTACCGCCGTCGGTCCCGGTTTCGGGCGCGCGCCCGGTCCAGGCCCTGCTCCACCCTTTTCCGCCGACTGTGCCTAGAATGAAGCACCCGACCAGCCGTCACGCAGGTCGCCTACGACCAGCGTTGATCGGAGGTGTTGTGAGCAGCCCGTGGACCATCGGCCCGTGGACAGCAAGCCCGTGGACCGTCGCCCCGCTTGATTCTTCGCCGGGTCGGTTCTCCCGTCAGGAACGCCTGCACGAGGCCGCCGTCGGAGACCGGATCGACCTGCGTTCAGGTGCCGTGCAGGCCGGCGTGCGCCGGCTGGTGCGCGAATCCTGGCAACGCTCGATCTCGCTCCGGCTGGACCCCCTGACGGCGCAGGCCGCCCCGACGCTGAGCACCGACGAGCTGGACGGGCTACGCGCGCGTAATCCACTGGCCGCCGTGCTGCCGGTGATCAATACCCTGCTCGTGCGGCACGCGGCCGAGTTCGGGCTGATCGTGGCCGTGGCCGACGAGTCGGGCCGGTTGCTCTGGATCGACGGTGACAGTGCCGTGCGTACCCGGGCCGAAGACATGCACTTCGTGGTCGGCGCGGACTGGTCGGAGGCCCGGGTCGGCACGAGTGCGCCCGGCACCGCCCTGGCGCTCGACCACGGCATCCAGATCCAACGCGCCGAGCATTTCAGTCAGCTCGCGCATCCGTTCAGTTGCACCGCGGTGCCCATCCACGACCCGGTCACCGGGGCGGTGCTGGGCGTTATCGACATCACCGGGGGAGACGCGGCGGTGGCGCCGCAGACCCTTCCGCTCGTGGAGGCGGCCGTCGCCGCGCTCGAGGCAGAGCTGCGCATCCAGAGCCTCAGCGCCCCGCGACCGGCACCGGCACGACCGTCGGGTTTCACCTCGCCCGGAATCCTGCTGAGCGTGCTCGGCACCGAACACGGCGCCCTGCACGGGGCGCCACCGGCTGGCACCCCGGGCGGTTTCGGCGCGCCGGTGCCCGGCATCCGGCACAGCGTGGATCTCAGTCCGCGGCACGCCGAGATCCTGCTGCTGCTGGCCTGGCACCGGCAGGGTTTGTCCGCCGAGAGGCTCGCGGGCCTGCTCAGTGACGACCAGGCCCATGCCGTCGAGAACCTGCGCGCCGAGCTGGTGCGGCTGCGCCGGGTTCTTGCGGTCAGCCATCCGCAGGTGCGGATCGGCTCCCGGCCGTACCGCCTGGAGACCAGCGTCGACACGGATGCGGGCCGGGTGCTCCGCCTCCTCGGCCGCGGTGCCCACCGGATGGCCCTGGCCGCGTACCGCGGAACCGTGCTGCCGGGCTCTGCCGCGCCCGGCGTCGCCGAGATTCGCGCGGAGGTGAGCGGTCGCTTGCGCCAGACCCTGCTCAGCGACGCGTCCGTGGAGGTACTGCTCGACTACGCCCGCACCGAGGAAGCCACCTGGGACAGCGAGGTGTGGCGGGCCTGCCTCGAACTGTTGCCGGCCCGGTCGCCGCAACGGGCCGTTGCGGTGGCGAACCTCGCCCGCATCGAGGCCGAGCTGGGCGCGTAGCGGCTCCGCCCGGCCGTCAATTCAGGACGAACACCCACGCCGCCGCATAGGCGAGAGTGCCCAACAGCCAGACGCAGACCACCAGCGAGATGGACCGGGGCGAGAGCCGGCAGCGGATGATCGCCGTCAGCAGGACGACGACCGAGAACACGATCTCGAGGGTCCAGTAGATCGGGCTGGTGGAATCTGCGATGGTGTTGAGCGCCCAGATGCCCTCGCCCAGAAGGACAGCGGCAAGCGGCGTGACCGCCAGGGCCCGCCACACCGGCGGGGCGTAACGCACCAGACCGGCGGCGGCGCCGAGAAGAGGACCAGCGACCAGGCCCACGACGGTCCAGACGGACGTGAACGGATCCCCGTCATCGAAGCCCCGCCACTCGGTGACCACGCTGTAGGACTCGATCAGCAGCTGGAAGACCACGACGCCCAGGGCTGCGGCGAGAAGCGGCCGGGCGCGGCCGAGCCAGACGATCAGGAAACTGAACATGGTCCAGCCGCCTGCTGAGTTGCTCAGCGAGTTCACCCAGGGCGGCAGGTACTGCTGCGCAAAACTGGTCAGCCCGCCGATGAGCACGGCTCCGCCGATCGCCACCAGGGTGGCCCGTCCGGCCGACCCGCGGGTCTCGGCGTGCCACCAACCGCTCCGCGAGTCCACAGGTTCGGCGGTGCGGGAGCTCTCCAGGGTTTCCATCTCACCCACGCTAGGGAGCCCGGGTCGGCCGGGCATCCGCCCAGAGGGTGACCGGAGCAAACCGGAGGATGACCTCGGCCAACGCGGGGGGAGCGGCGCCCACCGCAACGTTTCGCAACCCCCGCCTTCGTAGGCTCGGCGCATGGGCCGCGAGAACGCGGACGCCATCGACAGAGCCGTCGAACAAGGAGTGAAATGACCGTTTACGCCGCCCCCGGCACACCGGATGCGAAAGTCACCTTCAAGCCCCGCTACGAGAACTGGATCGGAGGCGAATGGGTGCCGCCGGTGAAGGGCCAGTACTTCGAGGACATCTCCCCGGTCAACGGCAAACCGTTCACCGAGGTCGCCCGCAGCACACACGAGGACATCGACCTGGCCCTCGATGCCGCCCACAAGGCCGCACCGGCCTGGGGCAAGACCACGGCCACCCAGCGTGCCGCCGTGCTCAACAAGATCGCGGACATCATCGACGCGAACCGCGAACTGCTCGCGGTCGCCGAGACCTGGGACAACGGCAAGCCCATTCGGGAACCGTTGAACGCCGACCTTCCACTGGCCGCCGACCACTTCAGGTACTTCGCCTCCGCCATCCGTGCGCAGGACGGCGACCATGCCGAACTCGACAACGACACCATGTCGTACCAGTTCCACGAACCGTTGGGCGTGGTCGGCCAGATCATCCCCTGGAACTTCCCGATCCTGATGGCGGTCTGGAAGCTCGCGCCGGCCCTCGCGGCCGGGAACGCTGTCGTGCTGAAGCCTGCGGAGCAGACCCCCGCGTCGATCCTGGTTCTGATCGAACTGATCGGCGACGTCCTGCCGCCCGGGGTGCTCAACATCGTCAACGGCTTCGGCATCGAAGCGGGCAAACCGCTCGCCTCCTCGAACCGCATCCGCAAGATCGCGTTCACGGGTGAGACCACCACGGGCCGGCTGATCCTGCAGTACGCCAGCGCGAACATCATCCCGTCGACCGTGGAGCTGGGCGGCAAGAGCGCCAACATCTTCTTCGACGATGTGGCCCAGAAAGACGACAGCTACTACGACAAGGCCCAGGAGGGCTTCGTGCTGTTCGCGTTCAACCAGGGCGAGGTGTGCACCTGCCCCAGCCGGGCGTTGCTGCACAAGCCCATCTACGACAGCTTCCTCGGCGGCGCGATCGAACGCACCAAGCTGGCCAAGCAGGGCAACCCGCTCGACACCGACACCCAGGTGGGCGCACAGGCCAGCAACGATCAGCTGGAAAAGATCCTCTCCTACATCGACATCGGCAAGAAGGAGGGCGCCAAGCTGCTGCTCGGCGGTGAGCAGGCGGACCTCGGCGGTGACCTCAGCGGCGGCTACTACGTGCAGCCGACCATCTTCGAGGGCCAGAACAAGATGCGGATCTTCCAGGAGGAGATCTTCGGACCGGTCGTCGCGGTGACGAGCTTCGACGACTACGACGATGCCATCTCCATCGCCAACGACACCCTGTACGGCCTGGGCGCCGGGGTCTGGTCACGCAACGGCACCACGGCGTACCGTGCCGGCCGCGACCTGCACGCCGGGCGGGTGTGGGTGAACAACTACCACAACTACCCGGCCGGGGCCGCTTTCGGCGGGTACAAGAGCTCGGGCATCGGTCGCGAGAACAACAAGCTCGCCCTCGGGCACTACCAGCAGACGAAGAACCTGCTCGTGTCCTACTCCGAAGACGCGCTCGGCTTCTTCTAACCGGCCACGGAGGTGCCGGCCGGGGTGGCAACCCGAAGGCCGCCCCGGCCGGCACCGCCTCCCGACCGACCGACCCGCAGACTCCCGCTGGAGGAAACCATGACCGACCTCATCACCCCCGCACCCGACGTGCCCATCACGCCCACACCGGACATGCCGGACACGCCGGTGGCTGCCGTCGAGGCGAGCATCACCATCGCCGGCGAAACCCGGTCGAGGGTCGCCCTGACCCAGACCACAGTCGAACTGCTCCGGAGCCTCTGGGACGAGCATGGCGCGTTGATGTTCCACCAGTCCGGCGGCTGCTGCGACGGCAGCTCGCCGATGTGCTTCCCGGCCGGAGAGTTCATCACCTCCGACCAGGATGTGCTGCTCGGCCGCCTCGACATCGCGCCGGCGGGGGAGGCGGAACAGGTGATCGACTTCTGGATCTCGGCCGAGCAGTTCGAGTACTGGAGCCACACCGCCCTGCTCATCGACACCGTCAAGGGCCGCGGTGGCGGCTTCTCGGCGGAGGCTCCTCGCGGGGTGCGGTTCATCATCCGGTCGGAGCTGATGGAGTCGTTCATCGGATGACGAGGCCGCGGCCCGGCCGGGCCTAGGCTGGGAGCATGCGCACAGTCCTCGTTCTGAACGGCCCGAACCTCGGACGACTCGGCAGCCGGGAGCCGGACGTCTACGGCTCGGCCGACCTCGACGACCTGCGGGTGCTGCTCACCGAGGCCGCCCCGGAGGACGTCACCGTCGACCTGCGTCAGACCGACGACGAGGCAGAGCTCATCCATTGGCTCTACGAGGCCGTGGACACACGCACCCCCGTGGTGCTGAACCCGGCCGCCTTCACGCACTACAGCTACGCGCTGCGGGACGCCGCCGCCCTGGTCACCAAGGCGGGGATCCCGCTCATCGAGGTGCACATCTCCAACCCGCACGCCAGGGAGACCTTCCGGCACACCAGCGTGGTCAGCGCCGTCGCGACCGGGGTGATCGCCGGATTCGGCTTCGACTCCTACCGCCTGGCCGTCGACCACATCGTGCGCCTGGCCTGAGAGATCCCCACTGGCCGGGCGCACGGAATCGATCGGGCGCGGCGTGTCGGCTACACTCGTCTGAGGCCTTTGGCCGCGCACCTTCCCAATTGAATCGAACGGAACACCTCTTCATGGCATCTACCGCCGACATTAGAAATGGCGTCGTCCTCAACATCGACAAGCAGCTGTGGGCCGTCATCGAATTCCAGCACGTCAAGCCCGGCAAGGGTGGCGCGTTCGTGCGCACCAAGCTGAAGAACGTCGTCACGGGCAAGACCGTCGACCGTACCTTCAACGCCGGCGCGAAGATCGAGACCGAGAACGTCGACCGTCGCGACTTCCAGTACCTGTACGCGGATGGCGACTCCTACGTCTTCATGGACGTCTCGGACTACGACCAGCTCACGGTGTCCTCCGCCGTCGTCGGCGATGCCGCCAACTTCATGCTGGAGAACCAGGCCGTGACCGTGGCCCTGCACGACGGAAACCCGCTCTACGTCGAGCTGCCGGCATCCGTCGTTCTCGAAATCACGTACACCGAGCCGGGCCTGCAGGGCGACCGCTCCACCGGCGGCACCAAGCCCGCCACCGTTGAAACCGGCTACCAGATCCAGGTGCCGCTGTTCCTCGAGCAGGGCACCAAGGTCAAGGTCGACACCCGCAACGGTGACTACCTCGGCCGCGTCAACTAGTGAGCGCCCGCACCAAGGCGCGCAAGCGCGCCATCGATATCCTGTACGCCGCTGACATCCGCCAGACCACGATCCCGCAGTCGTTGGCCATGGAGGCCGAGCGCGCCGCCAACGAACCGGCCCGCATGGTGTCCTGGTTGTACGCGCGCGACATCGTGGACGGAGTCGTCGACCACCGCGAGGAGATCGACGAACTGATCGAGACGTATTCGCAGGGCTGGACGCTCTCCCGGATGCCCACGATCGACCGAGCCATCCTGCGCATCGGCATCTGGGAGATCCTGTACAACGACGCCGTGCCGCACGCCGTCGCGATCGACGAAGCCGTCGAGGCCGCCAAGGTGCTCTCGACGGATGACTCCGCCGGGTTCGTCAACGGACTCCTCGGCCGGATCGCCCAGACGGCGCCGTCCGCCTGAGCGGGCGGTACCAGCAGTATCGGCTTCGGCCGTAGGTAGTTCCGGTCGCCGGGCGCATCCGCCCGGTCCGGGTCGACAAGGGGGAGCACCATGACGGAACGCATCGACGACAGCACCGAGGTACCGGCGACCGGAGCACCGGCCACCGGCGACCTGGGCGACCAGACGATCGTTTCGAGCGTGACCCCTCCGGTGCCGGCGCCGTACCCGGTCCTGCCCACGCCGTACGCCGGCGGGCCGGTGGGTGGGCCGTACGCCCCGCGCACGAACACCCTGGCGATCGTGTCGCTGGTGACCGGCTTCTGCTGTTCCATCGCGGCCGTGATCACCGGGCACATCGCGCTGGGCCAGATCCGGCGCACCGGTGAGGCCGGGAGGGGCCTGGCCATAGCCGGCCTGGTGCTCGGCTATGTGAGCATGGGGCTCGCGGTGCTGATGCTCGTGATCGCCGTGTTCTTCACCGCGGCGTTCGGTGCGCTCATCGCGGGCTTCGCGAACTCCACCTCATCCGTGGGGTCAGGTTCGGCGACATCGGAGGAAGCCACCGGCCAGACCGGTGCCGCGTACCTGGACGACGGCTACCTCATGGTGGGCACCGGTGCCACTCTGGTCGATCTGTACATCGACCCGATGTGCCCGTATTGCGGCCAGTTCGACATCGCAAACGGCGACACCCTGGCGGCCATGGTCGACGATGGCACCATCACCCTGCGCCTGCACTCGCTCACCTTCCTGGACCAGGCGTCGCAGGGCACCGAGTACTCCACCCGGGCCTCCGCCGCTTTGACCTGCGAGGCCGCGATAAACCCGGAGTCAACCCTCGACTACCTGGCCGCGTTGTTCCTGAACCAGCCGGCCGAGGGCACCACGGGTCTCAGCGACGACGAACTCGTTGCCCTGTCCAGCGGCAGTGAGTCGATCGCCGACTGCGTCGCCAGCGAGCAGTATCAGGGCTGGTCACAGCGGAACACCGACACCGCGCTCTCCGGCCCCATCCCCGGCGCCGACATCTCGTCGATCCAGGGCACGCCCACCGTCCTGGTGAACGGCAGCCAGTACAGCGGCCCCATCGACGACCCGCAGGCGCTAGCCGATTTCATTCTCGGCGGTACCGTTTAGCCCGTGAGTCAGGCTGGACGCTTCAGGTCGTCAGGGTGATGCTGGGAACGATGCCGGCGATCGACGCCCAGAGTTTCACGTCGTCGCCTGGCTGGGGCAGGTACTGGGTCCCGGACCGGTCCCGGCACTCGAATGAGATTTGCGCCTCCAGGGCCACGCCGATCGCGTAGGTTCGCGAGCCGCGCAACTGCAGGGTCACCGAGAGGTCGGTGAACGCATGACGTTGTGAGCTGATCGCCGAACCGCCCTTGCCGCTTTCGTCGAACGCGAACAGGGTGCGAGACCCGAACGGGCTCAGCAGCTCCCATGCCCCGGTGATCGGGTCGATCTCCCATCCGGCGACGTACGCGGTGCCCCGGTAGGAGAAGGCCGCGAAGCCGATCGGGCCGGCGGGCAGGAACCACCATCGGCTCTCGGCTACCAGGTCCACTTCGGCTGTCACCGTGACGGACGAGAGGCTGGCCTTGGGCACGAGCGTCACCCCTGTTCCAGCGAAGCCGATGTAGCCGGCGTCCAGGGCGGATGCGTTCACCCAGCTGAACAGGCGTCCGGTCTTCTCTGACGCGTCGCTACCGTCCGGCTGCCCGTCGCGGCCGTTCGCCCACCGGTAGCGATAGCGGTGATCGTCGGGAGCCGGGGAGCTCCAGTAGGTGCGATAGTCGGCGTCCTGCGGGATGTAGAGGTTGTCCGGCCAGGTGACGACGAAGGGCGAGCGGGCCCGGAAGTAATTCGCGAACAGCGCCTCGCGATACTTCTTCACTCCGACCAGGGCGCGGGACCGATGACCGGTATTGAGCTCGATCTCGTCATGCACTGCCTCGATCTCGCGTCTGCGGACGAAGCTGATCGGTCCGGCGGGCGCGCCGACCTCCGAGTCGACCTTCGAGGGCCGACGGGGCTCTGACCGAGCCGTCGCCGCGTCCTCCGTGGCTTCGCGGCGATTCTGCCGGTGGGTGCCGACTGGCTCGGGCTCGGGCTCGGGCTCGGGCTCGTGGTCGGGGTCTGGGTCTGCGTCGGGGTCTGGGTCTGCGTCGGGCGTCAGATCGACGGCCGGCGGTTCCTCTGGCGACTGTTCTTGCGCAGCAGTTTTCGGCTGTCCGGGCAGTTCGTCACCCTGAGCACGCTGTTTCCCTGGCTGGTCGTCGTGCGAATTGCCGCCCTTTCTGGCGGGACGGTCGATGTCCTCAGAACGGTTCACATCCTCAGAACGGTTCACATCGTCAGAACGGTTCACGTCGTCGGGACGGTCCACATCGTCGGGACGGTCGATGTCGGCGGGGCTCATCAGATCACCTCCTGGCACCATGGAGCGCGGCATCGCAGATCGCTGAGTTGCATCGCAAAGCAGGGTAGTCAACCCGCGCTGGTTGCGCGAGGTGCAGTCGAGGTGCCGTCGAGGTGCCGACGGTGCCGCAAGAGGCGCATGCTCGTCCGTAACCCGATGCGCCCATCCCATTGGTCGAGCCTGTCGAGACCTCCCGAGCCTGTCGACTTGTGCTGAGCCTGTCGAAGTAGACCTCGTGCGCTGCCTACACGTCGTCCCCATCTCTCGTTGGTCGAGCTTGTCGAGACCTCGTGACGTGCCTGTGTGTCGCTAGAACGGCGGGTTCTCGGGCACCGGTGGTGTCGGTTTCCGGGTCGGTCGGGGCCGCGGCGGCATCAGGTAGCTCTCCTCCGCGGGTCGCCTCTTAGTTTTCGGTCCCACCACCGGTGGTTGTGGCCGGGGTGGTCCCATCGGGTTGGCCGGGTCGGTGCGATAGCTGCGTTTCCCCGGCGATGTCCAGAGCAGTACCCCGCCGGGTTCCTGGGTGACCCGCCATTGGGAGAGGTGTTTGAGGCGGTGGTGGGGTTCGCAGAGGTGGGCGAGGTTGTCGCAGTCGGTTCTGCCGCCGCCGGCCCAGGGGGTGGTGTGGTCGACGTCGCTGGTGACGGCGGGGCGGGAGCAGCCGGGGAAGCGGCAGGTTTCGTCTCTTACCTGCAGCCATTTCTTCATGGCTTTGGTGTTCTTGTGCTGGGTTTTGCCCAGCGAGAGCACCACGCCGGTTTCCGGGTGGGTGAGTAGCCGGGTGAAGCTCGGTGCGTGCCCGGCGATCTCTCTGGCGGCCTCCGGTGAGATGGGTCCGTACCCTTCGAGGGTGGCGGGTTCCTCGTCCAGGCCGAGCAGGGTGAGCACGGGCACGGCGATCATCACTGTGCCGCGGATCCCGGCACCCATCCCGTCCGGGGTGATGCCGTCGAGCAGCAGCGCCCGGGTGATGTCGGCGCGGAGGTGGTCCAGGGTGCGCTTCTGCTGCTCCTCGTCCTGTACTGAGTCACCGCCACCGCCGGCTCCACCGTCGCCGCCAGCGTCAGCTCCCGCGTCAGCACCAGCACCCGCAGTAGCGCCTGCGCCGGTGTCCGCCCGGCTGGGGTCGCCGATTTTCTTCAGACTTCCCGCCATCGAGTTGATCCGGTCGAAGGCCGCCTTGGTGTCGTGGGCGGTACCGAACCAGTGCAACCAGCCCATCCCGTCCGGGGCGGCCTCCCACCGGCTGTGCCGTTCGGCGAGAGCGTTCTTGTTCCGGATCAGAATGGACTCCGGGTGCAGCCGCTCCCGCACCCGGCGGGCCTTGTCCTTGAACCGGGACACCGGCAGCCGCTTCGCCTCCGGCAACACCCTCTCTTCGAACGCCGCGTGGTCCTCGTCGGGCAGGGTGCGCATCTGGTCGACGAGGGTGGTGGCGTGCCGGTAGCTGATCTCCCCGGCGGAGAGGGCCTCGAACGTCGCCGGGGCGGACATCACCCACAGGGCCTCGTCCATGAGGTGTTCCACCGTGCGTTCGTGCATCCGCAGCAAACAAGCGGTCTCGCTCACGATGGCGCGGCGGGCCACGTCCCGGTCGTCCCACCGGCCGTAGGCTGCCGCGCGGGCTTGGTCGTCGGTCATGGTGGCCGCGTTCACATCGGCCAGCCGGATGCTCTCCGGATTGCCGTGCAAGCGAGACGCGACCTGCGGGTCCTCGCTCCAACCCTGAAGCTCGACAAGGAACTCGACCTGCCGGGCCTGCGCCTGGGCGATCAGCCGGGCCTCGGCCGCGATCAGTTCGGTGTATCGGATCAGATCGGCCTGGACCTGTTCGTCCAGGTTGGGCTCCGGAGAGTGATGGTCATCATCCGGAGCGGGCGGTGGTGCCTGGTCGGGGTTACTCATAGTTGAGATCGTCTCACCTACCTCTGACATTGCAGCGCCCCGCGGGCACCCCCGCGCCCACCCCTCCGCGAACTGTGAGTTAAGCACCGAAAATCGCGACACGAAGGTGCTTAACTCACAGTTCGCGAGGGGGCGGGGCGAGGTTGGGGGCGGGGCGGGGATGCTAAGGTCTAGGGGTACCGAAGACCTACTTTAAGAGCCGTCCTGTGAGACGGGAAAGGAGGTCGGTTTGACAGAGCGCACCGTGCTCACCCAGGCTGACATCACCCGAGCGTTGACTCGGATCTCCCACGAGATCCTGGAGTCCAATCGAGGAGCGGAGAACCTGGTCATTCTGGGCATCCCCACCAGGGGAGTGGCCCTCGCCCAGCGGATCGCCGAGATCATCCAGCGCATCGAACCGGCATCCGCCGCCGTGCGCGTGGGATCTCTCGACGTGACGATGTACCGCGACGACCTCGCGCACACCCGCACCCGCACCCCGTCGCCCACCCAGGTGCCTGGCAGCATCGACGGCGCCACCGTGGTGCTCGTCGACGACGTGCTCTACTCCGGCCGCACCATCCGCGCCGCCCTGGACGCCCTCGGCGACCATGGCCGGCCCAGCGTCGTCCGCCTGGCCGTGCTGGTGGACCGGGGCCACCGCGAACTGCCGATCCGCGCCGACTTCGTGGGCAAGAACCTGCCCAGCGCCTCCCACGAACGCATCAACGTGCACGTGACCGAGGTCGACGGCGACGAATTCGTGAGCATCGACGGCGGCAGCATCGACGCCGGCAGCACCGACGGGGGTCCCGAATCATGAGGCACCTGCTCTCCACCAAGGCGCTCAGCCGCGACGAGGCCATCACCCTGCTCGACATCGCCGAAGACATGGCGGATGTGGCCAACCGCGAGGTCAAGAAGCTCCCGACGCTGCGCGGCAAGACCGTGGTGAACCTGTTCTTCGAGGACTCCACCCGCACCCGGATCTCGTTCGAGGCCGCGGCGAAGCGGCTCAGCGCCGACGTGATCAACTTCAGCGCCAAGGGCTCGAGCGTGTCCAAGGGCGAAAGCCTGAAGGACACCGCACAGACCCTCGCCGCGATGGGCGCGGACGGCGTCGTCATCCGCCACCCCGCCTCCGGCGCACCCCAGGTGCTCGCCGGCAGCGGCTGGATCGACGCCGGCATCATCAACGCCGGCGACGGCACCCACGAACACCCCACCCAGGCGCTGCTCGACGCGTTCACCATCCGTCGCCGCCTGCACGGCCCGGCGTCCCGCGGCCGCGGCCTCGACGGCGTCACCGTCACCATCGTCGGTGACATCCTGCACTCCAGGGTCGCCCGCTCCAACCTGTGGCTGCTCGACACCCTGGGCGCGCAGGTCACCTTCATCGCCCCGCCCACCCTCGTGCCCGCCGACACGTCGGCCTGGCCGGCCACCATCGGCTATGACCTGGACGCCGCGATCGACGCCGGACCCGACGTGGTGATGATGCTCCGCATCCAGGCCGAGCGGATGAACGCGGCGTTCTTCCCGAACAGCCGCGAATACTCCCGCCGCTGGGGCCTGGATGACGAGCGTTTCGCCCGGCTCTCGTCGCATAGCATTGTCATGCACCCCGGACCGATGAATCGCGGCCTGGAGATCTCCTCCGCCGCGGCCGACTCTGAACGGTCCACCGTGCGCGAACAGGTCGCAAACGGGGTCAGCGTGCGCATGGCGGCGTTGTACCTGCTGTTATCGGGCGACCGAGAGGATTCCTAAATGTCGAGCGAACGCTATCTGGTGCGCGGAGCACAGCTGAGCGACGGAACCACCACCGACCTGCTGCTGGCCGGCGGCCTCATCGCTGAGGCCGGCGCCGGTCTCTCCGCCGCGGGCGCCACCGTGATCGACGCCGACGGCCTGATCGCCCTGCCCGGCCTGGTCGACCTGCACACGCACCTGCGCGAACCCGGCTACGAGCAAAGCGAAACCGTGCTCACCGGCAGCCAGGCCGCCGCGATCGGCGGCTTCACCACCGTGTTCGCGATGGCCAACACCTCCCCGGTGCAGGACACCGCCGGCGTCGTCGAGCAGGTGCTCGCCCTAGGGGAGAGCGCAGGTTACGTCACCGTGCAGCCGATCGGCGCCGTCACCGTCGGCCTGGAGGGCCTGCGGCTCGCCGAACTCGGCGCCATGGCCGCCAGCCGCGCCAACGTGCGGGTCTTCTCCGACGACGGTTTCTGCGTCTCCGACCCGCTGCTGATGCGCCGGGCGCTGGAATACGTCAAGGCCTTCGACGGCGTCGTCGCGCAGCACTCCCAGGAACCGCGCCTCACCGTGGGCGCGCAGATGAACGAGGGCGCCCTCTCCAGCGAGCTCGGCCTCACCGGCTGGCCGGCCGTCGCCGAGGAATCGATCATCGCCAGGGACGTGCTGCTGGCCGAGCACGTGGGCTCCCGCCTGCACGTCTGCCACGTCTCCACCGCCGGCGCCGTCGACGTGGTGCGCTGGGCCAAGGCTCGCGGCATCAACGTCACCGCCGAGGTCACCCCGCACCACCTGCTGCTCACCGAGGAACTGGTCGCCGGCTACGACGCCCGCTACAAGGTGAACCCGCCGCTCCGCCGCAGGGAAGACGTGGAGGCCCTGCGCCAGGGCCTCGCTGACGGCACCATCGACATCATCGCCACCGACCACGCCCCGCACCCCACCGAGTCCAAGGACTGCGAATGGGACGCCGCCGCCAACGGCATGGTCGGCCTCGAATCCGCCCTGTCGGTGGCCCACGCCGCCGTGGTGGAGACCGGGTTCCTGGACTGGAACGACCTCGTCCGGGTCCTGTCGACGACCCCGGCCCGCATCGGACGCATCCAGGGCCAGGGCCAGCAGCTCACCGTGGGTGCGCCCGCCGAACTCACCCTGTACGACCCCAGCGCCCGCCGCGTATTCGGCCGGCAGAACCTGATCGGCAAGGGCGTCAACTCGCCCTACCTGGAGATGACACTGCCCGGTCAGGTGCTGGCCACCTTCCACCGCGGTTATGCCACCGTGCTCGACGGCACGCTGCGGAGCACGGCCGAGATCGGTGCCGCCAGGTCGGCCCTGGCACTGGGCAGCCATGAGTAGCCGCACGGTCGCGACGATCATCACGGCGCTGGTGCTGCTCACCGTGCTCGCCCTGATGCTGCGCTCCTGGCGCCGGCGCAGCACCCGGGATGCCGCGCTGCCCGCCGGCTACCCCGCGCCCGCCGACCTCGGCCGCGAACTGGCCTCCGCAGCGGCCCTCTACGTGGCCACCACCCCGCGCGACACGCCGCTGGAGCGTCTCAACATCCCCGGGCTCGGCTTCCGCGCCCGCGGCGGAGTGTCGGTCTTCGAACAGGGCGTGCTGCTCGAACTGGCCGGCTCGCCCACCCTGTTCATCCCCGCGGATGCCGTGCAGCTCGTGGCAGACGCCACGGTGACCATCGACCGGGTCGTCGAGCCCGGCGGGCTGATGCGGCTCGGCTGGCGGCTGAACACCACCGGCCCAGACGCCACCGCACCCGACGCCACCGCCCCCGACTCCGCCGCACCTGATTCCCCAGCGGGCGTCGACAGTTACTTCCGCTTCAGCGACCCCGTCGATCGCCGGGCGATCAACGAGGCGATCAGATCCACCACAGCACCTGGTAAGACAGAATTCGGCACCGAAGAAAGTGAGGTGTAGCCCGTGAGCTACCCAACAACCACACCGGCTCCGGCCGTGCTCGTCCTCGAAGACGGCAGCCGATACGTGGGACGTGCCTACGGCAGCCACGGCCAGACCCTCGGCGAGATTGTCTTCGCCACCGGCATGACCGGCTACCAGGAGACGCTCACCGACCCGTCCTACGCGGGTCAGATCGTCCTGATGACGGCGCCGCACATCGGCAACACCGGCGCCAACGACGAAGACATGGAATCCTCCCGCATCTGGGTCTCCGGTTTCGTCGTGCGCGAGCCCGCCCGGGTGCCGTCCAACTTCCGCTCCCAGCGCACCCTCGACGCCGATCTCGAATCGAACGGCGTCGTCGGCATCAGCGGCATCGACACCCGCGCCATCACCCGGCACATCCGCTCGCTCGGCGCCATGCGCAGCGGCATCTTCTCCGGTGACCGCTTCGACCTCTCCGAGGGCGAGCAGCTCGCCCAGGTGCAGGGCGGCGCCAGCATGCGCGGCCGCAACCTCTCCGACGAGGTCTCCACCGTCGAGCCGTACTCGCTGCCCGCCCAGGGCGAGCGCATCGGCTCCGTCGCTGTCCTCGACCTCGGCGTCAAGACGTCCACCCTCAACTACCTCGCCGAGCGCGGGTTCGAGGTCTTCGTCCTGCCGCAGTCGGTCACCGCGGAGCACGTGCTGTCGCTGAACCCGTCGGCGCTGTTCTTCTCCAACGGCCCCGGCGACCCCGCCGCGTCCGACGCCCACGTCACCCTCCTGCAGGAGGTGCTGCGCGCCGGCGTGCCGTACTTCGGCATCTGCTTCGGCAACCAGCTGCTGGGCCGCGCCCTCGGCTTCGGCACCTACAAGCTGCCCTTCGGCCACCGCGGCATCAACCAGCCGGTCCTCGACAAGGCCACCGGCCGGGTGGAGATCACCTCGCAGAACCACGGCTTCGCCGTTGACATGCCCATCGAGGGCGTGCACGAGTCCAAGACCGGTTTCGGCCGGGTCGAGGTGAGCCACTACAGCCTCAACGACCAGGTCGTCGAGGGCATCAGATGTCTGGACATCCCGGCCTTCTCGGTGCAGTACCACCCGGAGTCCGCGGCCGGCCCGCACGACGCCAACTATCTTTTCGACAGGTTCAGGGATGTGGTGGTCGCGCACGCGGCCGCCGGAGCAGGAGACGCCAAGTAATGCCCAAGCGCGACGATATCAACAGCGTCCTCGTCATCGGAAGCGGCCCGATCGTGATCGGCCAGGCTTGCGAATTCGACTACTCGGGCACGCAGGCCTGCCGGGTCCTCCGCGAGGAGGGCGTCCGGGTCATCCTGGTCAACTCCAACCCGGCCACCATCATGACCGACCCCGACTTCGCGGATGCGACGTACATCGAGCCGATCACCCCGGAGATCCTCGAGACCATCATCGCCAAGGAACGCCCGGACGCGATCCTGCCGACCCTGGGCGGCCAGACGGCCCTCAACGCCGCCATCGCCCTGCACGAGCGCGGCATCCTGGAGAAGTACGACGTCGAGCTCATCGGCGCCAGCTTCGAAGCCATCAACAAGGGTGAAGACCGCCAGATCTTCAAGCAGCTGGTGCTCGACGCCGGCGCGGATGTGGCCAAGTCCTACATCGCCCACACCGTCGAAGAGGCCGTCGGCTTCGCCGAGGACCTGGGTTACCCGCTCGTCGTGCGCCCGTCCTTCACCATGGGCGGCCTGGGCTCCGGCTTCGCGTACACCGAGGCCGAGCTTCGTCGCATCGTCGGCGACGGCCTGCACCAGAGCCCCACCACCGAGGTGCTCCTGGAGGAGTCCATCCTCGGCTGGAAGGAATACGAGCTCGAGATGATGCGCGACACCGCCGACAACACGGTGGTCGTCT
>Ga0247803_1000591_pt1 | contig 19461 bp, 15 predicted proteins | sample UWRJL014104B1_FD_180928 | JGI IMG/M metagenome (GOLD analysis project Ga0247803, IMG submission 180928) | Plant litter microbial communities from Arlington Agricultural Research Station in Wisconsin, United States - UWRJ-L014-104B-1 | ecosystem: Environmental > Terrestrial > Plant litter >...
CCCGGATGAACTTGAGAGCAACAAGCTCAGCGCCGTATTCGAGAACACCACCCGAAATTTCCAATGGGACGAATTTGCCAACGCGCGAGGTGGCCGGGTTATCGAGATTCTTTCTGAGCACTGCTGTCAAGGCTTCCTCCAAGGCTACACCTTGACAGGACGGACTGGTCTCTTCCCATCATACGAGAGCTTCCTCGGTATCATTCACACCATGATGGTACAATATGCAAAGTTTGGCAAGATGGCAAGGGAGACGAATTGGAGAAAGTCCATCGGCAGTCTCAATTATATCGAAACGTCGACCTGGACACGACAAGAACACAATGGTTTCAGCCATCAAAACCCCTCCTTCATTGGCGCAGTGCTTAATCTAAAACCCACCGCTGCACGCGTCTACTTCCCCCCGGACGCGAATTGTTTCTTGTCAACGCTCGCGCACTGTCTTCGATCCAAGAACTACGTCAACCTTATGGTTGGATCGAAACAGCCGTCACCCGTATTCCTCTCTCCTGAAGAAGCCGAAGAGCACTGTCGGGCTGGTGCGTCGGTGTGGCCGTCGGTATCGACAGAGGGCGGAGCAACACCGGACGTTGTACTCGTCGGTATCGGCGCGGAACTTACCTTCGAGGTGGTCAAAGCCGCTGAACTACTGCGCGAGATTGCTCCCGAACTTCGTGTCCGGGTCGTCAATGTAACGGATTTGATGGTCTTGGAGACGGAGGGCACGCACCCGCATGCGCTCAACAACCAGGACTTCGATTCACTCTTCACCGAAGACCGCGCTGTACATTTCAATTACCACGGCTACCCAACTGAGATCAAGGGTCTGCTCTTCGCAAGGCCGAAGGCGGATCGCATAACCGTCGAAGGGTACCGTGAGGAAGGTAGCACGACCACTCCGTTCGACATGATGCTCGTGAACCACGTGTCGCGATACCACGTCATGGAGTATGCGCTGCGCGGAGGATCCAAGGTGAACGAGAAGGTCAAGACGAAGCTGGTGCCATTGCTGGCGGAGGTGCAGCATCGAGTGCAGAAGACGAGGGAGTATATCATGAAGGAGGGTAAAGATCCCGAGGGTACATATGCGGGTACTGGCGGAGGTGTGCTTGCTGAGGGATAGTCACGATACTCTGATTTATTATGTTGCATTAGGGCCAAGATTATCCCATGAAAAGAACATGCTGCTTAAAAACTTGCCATCCACTTGTGGGTCATTTCATGAGAAAAGAATTACGGGCTGAAGGGATGATCTACTGAATATCAAACAAAAATGGTCCAAAAAAACGCGCACTCGATCCAATACGCTAAAACAAACGCCTTCCAGCACTTATATCGTAGATTTGATTGCTTCTTCAATTCCAAACGATCCGCTTTACTTCGCAAGGCGACTCTACACCGGTGAGGGGCTTGGAGCACCTGTCGAACGCTATTGATGCTACAAGGCCGACAGGCTTCGACTAAGTATTCTGACGTTCAGACGTTCATGAGGATTACTGTAGTTTAGTAAACCCAGCTTAGCTGTTCTCTTACGCACGTATCGTTGGACGAAGATAATTATCGTCCCATGTCCTGATAACGTGTAGCGTAAAATGATTGGGAACTCGAAACGTTAAGGCTGAAGGAAGAGCATCAAAACGTGTGCAGCTATGAGGTCGAATGAATCTGCGTAAGCGGGGCTGTGAGCTAGATATTCGCCACGATTGGCGTGTAGATAGTAAAAAGAGCTAGTAAGCCTTGGTCGTTAAAGGGCATGGTTGGCTCACGCCGACGGCTTGGACGCCTTCAAGACGCCATAGTCTCAGCCTTGTACATGAACATTCTTGGCACAGGGCTCGTACTACACTAACTTCACTCCTATTTGATCGCGCTCGTTGATCTGCAGTAAAAGCGGCGTTTCGATATTGACGCCCGTCTTGTAATGGTGCTTTACAGGTCTGTATTTATATATAGTGGCTTGGACCGTACGCGGCCACGTTAAGCCTGCTCAGAACATCACTTCCATCTCGCTCACCTTGATCTTTGCTCATGATGGGAGTCCGCATTTTCCTGAGCGTGATAACAATTTTCACACTCGTACATCTCACCACAGCAAAATTCGAGCAAGTTTACGCAGGCATCGCTTTCAGAGGCGTCCAAGCTTGCCTTGCCAACTCAACTTGGTCACCTGAGACAATGCAGCTGCGGAGGAACTGCGGAGAAGCGTTCCAGTGTGTCATGGACAAGATTCCGAACAGTTCGCAAAGTATACTATCGAGTGGATCGGCCATCATAGGGTTTGCAAGTCTCCCAGCTGTTGTTGGTGGGTTTTGCTGATTAGTTGTTTAGGTTCCAACGGTGCTCCTAGTACTCGGAAATACCAACGAGGAAGTGGTGCGCATCAGCGCTCGATTCCCAATATTGGCCTTCTTCCTCAGCATTACGAATATCAATAAGAGGCCGAATACAAGACAGAATCTTGCTCAGAGTCATATCAAAAGCTCCGTTGTATCTCTTGGACCATACGGTTACGTCGACGTAATACCACCGTCTTCAACCTCTTCGAGCGGCTGGGCCACCTCTAAGGGAATATTGCTAGCGCATGTGCTCACAGGAGCTGGCGCAGCAGCCGTCGTCTATCAAACTGTCGATCTGGGAAGAAAGGCGGTCGTTTCTTGGGCTTGTTGGACAGACTGGTATCCGATTCTGTGGATCGGTTTCGGGACTTATCACCACATCTTTTCGTTCGTCTGCATGCGCCTGAGCCTTGGTGTTACGGAAGCTCCATCAGATACCTCAGCACCCTCTTATCATGCCGCAGCGCGGTCCGCGCTATTCGTGTGGGACCTGGCCCGTGAACCATTCACCGTCACCGTGTTACACAAGCGCTTTGCACACTGGAGTAAAGCATTAGTGGACCTGCTCAATAATGTCAATTACTTGTACGGAACGGCCGTCTTCTCGAGCCTGACGCTGGTTAGTGGGAGTAACGCGATCAAAAACTTGGCTATTTACGGAGGAGTTGCGGTTGTGGGGAGGCTAGTTGGCTTTTGGACGCTTGAGAATGTAGGGGGATTAGATTAACTACTTAGATCTTTTTGGCAGTTATTTGCATATAGATCATTATCTAGAATGATAAAATCTCTCAAGCCAGGGTACCTTGACCCAAGTGAACACCAGCAATCTGGTAGCATTAAACTACCTACCATAGCGATGGAAGGCAAGAACGATAGTTAAATTGGGGCGTAAGAGCGACGGATAGTCCGCGTTCATGCCCAGTTCATATTAAAGCTAATCATTGGTCTCGCTAGCTGCATTCAGGCGTACGTGCAAAGAGTCGTTGATAAGCAGTACGACAAGACTCGCGCAGTGTCCTGGCGCCTCCGTTTCCCCGTTTCGGTCATCTCTCTATGCGTCTAATGGCTCTCGTCTTTCCCAGAAAATCTGAGCGGGCTCCATTGGACGCGAAAACATGGTCGAGTAGTCCGTAGCCGGGACGCCTTTTTCGCCGTCGATGTTCCGAAAGCGGAAGTTCCGCACCATAGTAGCGGTGATGACCTGGAGGTTAATGTAGGCAAACTTTTCGCCGATACAGCGGTGACGGCCGCCGCCGAACGGCAGGTATGCATTCTTCGTGCCCTTAGAGACGCGCCCGTAGCCATAATCAACCATATCCGTCTCGTTGTCTTCCTCCAACTTGTGGTCGTCCCAACGATGCGGGTCCCATTTGGTAGGGTTGGGGAAGTACTCCGCACTGTTCGCAGACACTCCAGGCGAGGCAAGGAGGGCATGGCCTGGAGGGACGGTCCACGGAGTGGTGGGGACCGGAAGCGGGCGCTTGACTAGGCGCAAGACAGAGTGGATGGCATTGTGCATGCGAAGGGTTTCTTTGACGACGTTGACGTGAAGAGGGAGCCTGTCCATGTCTTCAAACCGCAGAGGTGGTAGGTTGCCACTCTTATTGTCAAGCTGATCGAGTTGTTCCTGGTAGAGTTCTTCGGCGATTTGGGGGTCGCTGGCTAGACGCAGCATGATCCACGAACCGACATTGGACGAGTTGTGCTGACCAGCCATGAGGATAGTGATCATCATATTGGCTACCTCCTTATCTGGAACGGGGCGACCGTCCTTATATGAAGACTGCATGAGATTCGAGAGCATATCAGACGTGGGCGGGGACTTAGCGGCACGGCGATCGGCGATGATACCCTCGTAAGTTTTGCGCATGGTCAATTGGGCGCGATCGCGGCGCATGTTGTGAGGAAATGGCGCACGAGGGAGGACAAAGTTGATGGGACTGAAGCCTCCGTCGAGGTCGTGATACAGGCTGGCAAACTCGTTGGTGAGCTTGTTGCGCACTTCATCCCCTTGCAGCGCACGACCTGCCGTGAAAATGGTGATCTGGGCCATGACTGGAGCGATATTGACGACGCCGGAATCGCCCATAAAATCGCGCGACGACTCGAGGTAGGCGACGACCTCGCTCTCAATGAGCTGGACGTGGGACCGGAGGGCTTCGGTGGTGAGGCCGAACTTGACAAACTTCTTCTGCTCCATCAGCTTTGCATTGGGGCAGTCGTACACGACACCCTCGCCGAAGACTGGATTGCATAGGGGCCCGTATATCTCTTCAGCATTGACGTGGGTCTCTTTTCCATTGAGGATAAAGTCGTTGCCCGCCACCCCAAGGCACGCCGTCGTTTTGCGTCCGAGGAGCACAAATGTGAAGACATCGCCGTACTGAGCGCGACATGCGAAGAGGAACTTATAGGGATCGCGGCCATACGCGATGGTGCTGCCCAGCCAGGGTAACCAGTGAAAGACGACGGGTGGCTCGCGGCGATTTGGGAAGACAAGCTGCTGGGCCACGTTGGCGACGATGGACATGAGCAAAATAGCGGTGACTGCACCGACGAGCGCCAGTCCGGAGATCGCCATATGATGCAGCGAGCGGTATTTCGAGGACCGGATATAACAGAGTCTTTGAGAAGGAGACACGAGGGAGGGGATGAAGAGAAGGTGTAAGAGGGACGAGGACAACGAATGGAAGGAGGTGGTCGAAGGGAAAGCAGAGGCGCTTTCTTGCGGTGTACATACTTACCCCCCTAACTCCTTGCTCCAATGCGACATGGCGCATATTTGTGTTCTAGGATTTGGTTCTGAGAATTGTAACGTTCGTCGCCCAAGACGACGCTAAGCGAGGCGTTGCGCAGGGGCTGCCTGAAGCACCGTACAGGGCTTCTTGTCATTGGGCGACATTGCCATTGTGGGTACAAACGATGCACCGCGAAGCATCGTACAAGGCTTCCTCTCATTCGACAGCTATGTCCGTCCCAGCAGAAAAGGGTGGCTCCAAGGTGCACATTAGCTAGGAAGCCTGTATGTGGCGGCCGAGTTCTGCGCAGCAAAATCAAGAGCATGAAATTTGGAGGGCTGGCATCGACGAAAGTCAACACGCGATAGCAGTAATTGCACGTTGACGACATACGTGTAATGGCCGTAGAACACATCTCTCCCCCTACATGCTGAAGACATAGGCTTCACACAAATTTGGAGCATCTACGGTTCGTAGAACCAAGGACCTCGCCTATCCGCACTATTACAGTTGATAGAACGATGAACCGCGCAAAGCGGCGATGAATATACATCCTCTACGCAAGTATTGAGAGTACGAATCACTATCATGGGTGGTGTGGGACGTATCGGGGAGGCAACACGGTCCTGGAAAACCATGGCAACAACCGGAGGACAATCATCAAACGACTCGGCGAACTTGATGGTTCACTTCGCTCGGTAGACGAGAATCCCATCTGTCCCAACGAAAGACGAACCACGAATCTGTCGATACTGCTTACTATTGGCAGTATGTGGGGACGGGGTCGTTATTGTCAGCACGAACTTTCGGCCGACATTTTACGGGCATGAGCTCGGCGACTGACGCTTGGCATCTGTAAGGTACCACAAGCACGCGACAACCACACACGACCTAAAAGCCGACTCGAACGCATTACCAATTCAGACACGCATTGGCAATCCAATCATCCCCCAAAATGACCCGTATCCTATATAATGCAGGCAATGGAGCGTCTTGCAGCTGTATTGAATACGGGCTCACCATATCGCCTACACATTATCCAGCACACCGAGACGAGAACGTTCCTCCGTTCGAAAATTCCATTCATCAACAGCTATGGCGGCGATTGAAGACAAGGCGACCACGGCAGAAAGCCTAGCCGATATCAACACAGATGAAGATGGCTCGACAAATCCTCCAGTAAACTCTTCCAACAACGAGAAGCATTCCGACGACGAGATTCAGACTGAGCAAGAGCTGTTGCCCCGCCCACCCTACCTCACTGGATGGAAGTGGTTCATGTGCATGGCGGCCATTATTTCCTCCACCTTCCTGTTTGCCCTTGACGGCACCATTGTCGCCGTCCTCCAACCGGGCCTTGTTGAGGAATTTGGCCACATTGAGGAGCTGTCGTGGCTGAGCGTTGCGTTCTTGCTATCCGCAACAGCGACCAATCTGGCCTGGGGCCGCGTCTACGCCAACTTCAACGCGAAGTGGTTCTACATCTTCCATGTGTTTATTTTCGAGGTCGGCTCGGCCATCTGTGGCGCAGCGCCGTCCATGAATGTCCTGATCTTGGGACGCGCCATCGCCGGCGTGGGCGGCTCGGGCCAGTACGTTGGATGTATGACACTCATCGCTGGTACCACCACTTTGACCGAGCGTCCCTTCTACGTCTCTCTTACTGGTTTAAGCTGGGGTCTTGGTACTGTGTTGGGCCCTGTCATCGGGGGTGCCTTCGCCGAGTCCTCGGCGGGATGGCGATGGGGCTTCTATATCAACCTCTTTGTTGGCCTTGTTGCAACACCCGCCTGGCTCTTCCTCATTCCCAGCAAGGATCCCCGTCCTGGTACGCCGTTCCGGGCCAGATTTGCTGAGCTCGATTACGTCGGCATTACACTGCAAGCTGCAGTGCTGACGACCTTGCTCTTGGCTGTCAACTTAGGCGGTGTCACGCTGCCGTGGGACTCAGGTCGTATCATCGCACTGTTTGTTGTCTCCGGTGTGCTTTTGATTGTTTTGGGCGTTCAGCAGGTCTGGCATATTTTCACCACAGAGTCGCGGCGCATTGTCCCCGTGCAATTCTTCCGGTCGCGCATGGTGCTCATCCTCTTCTGTTGCATGGCCGTAAACGGTGCTGTAACTTTTGTGCCGACCTACATGATACCCCTTTTCTTCCAGTTCACGCGTCCCGACGGTCCACTCAGTGCTGGTGTTCAGTTACTCCCATTCATTGCTGTTATGATCGCCTTCATCATCACCAATGGCGTCCTAATGGGGAAGCTGGGCTATTACATGCCGTGGTTTCTGGTAGGCGGCTGTCTTGTCGTCATCGGCTCCGCTCTTATGTACACGATTGACCAAGACGACTCTAAGAGCCGCGTATACGGCTACACGGTAATGATTGGCGCGGGGGTTGGCATGTTCGGTCAGGCCGGATATTCAGTCACCCAGGCCATTGTTGACGTCGCAAACATTGCGCCCGCCATTGGCTTCATCACGCTGGCTCAGTTCGTCGGCATCACCCTCTCCCTCGCCCTCGCCAACGCCATCCTCCTCAATGAAAGCCAGTCGGAGATCCAACGAATCCTGCCTGACGTGCCGCTTGCTGAGATCCAGAGCGCCATCCTGGGCGCCCGCTCCGACCTTGTGCAGAGCCTCGCCCCGGACGTACAGAGACGCGTCCTCGGGGCCATCGTCAGCGCCATCGACAAGACGTATATCCTTGTCATTGCTGGGGGCGCTCTTGTCGCTACCTTGAGCCTCGTGATGCGCCGCGAGAAGCTGTTTGGAGGTGCCGTCGCCGGCATTGCTGGTATGGGATGAAGCGCATAGCCATCTCGGGTGGATATCGGTGTAACCTACCTAGAGGCTAGATTATGTCCTCTTGTAATAGAGGATTGGTGGCGTTAGCCACATAGACTTCCATTGTAGTACTTCCATGGAACTTTTGTTTAGGACGCTTCGCAAGGGGCCACCCAATCCCTCGCCGTGCGCGCGGTTACATCCATGTCAGGCATTCCAACGACTCAAAGTTTCTCTCATATGTATACAATAACAGACGTCAAATTCCATGGTTATCGTGCAGTCTCTAATATTGCAAATCGGAATCTGAATATGTGGTGTGGTTAATGCGCAGCCACCCCGAAGACTATGTATATAGCCCACGTATGTCGACATGGTATCAATCGACGCACTTTCTTTTCAACGCGGCCAGCTCCTCCGGCTGAAATGTGAACATGTCGCGTGTCTCGTCTCAGTTGTTCGGAATAGTTCGTTTCGTACGGACGGGCTTTTACTCTAATCTTGGAGCTCAGTATACAAGCCGGGTAATGTAGCTGTAGAGTAGGCTGCGAAGAAATTGTCGAAGGCGCTCGGCGCAACGTCGCCCGTTGGCATCTTCGCCATGAGGCGGGCCAGCGTGTGCGCGCTCGTTTCGGCCATGTTGCTCACCTCCGCAAGCATCTCAAGCCGCGCAAGCGCCTCCTGCGTCGCCCGCCGGCAGTAATCCCGCGTCAAGTGCGCCTTGCCCCACGCCAGCGGATCGGCATGCCCGTTTCGCTCATTCTCCAGATCCAGATCCAGATTCAGATTGGTGGCGGCGGTGGGGATCCCCGGGAACTGCTCATCCATGGTCAGGCTCACCAGGACGACGGCGGCTTCGAACGTCGGCAGGATGATGGAAGCGAAGCGCGTGTGCGAGCGGCCCAGCAGCGCGTGCAACTTGGACACGCTGTCGAGCATCTTTAGCGCCGCCGCGGCCAGCGTCCGCCTCTGTGACGCCATCAGCACCTGCTTGTATACTGGGAGAGTTTGTACCTGGCTTGGCTCGCGCAGCAATAGCGGGCGGAAGTTGTGGCAGACATAGTCAAATAAGGCTACGTGCAACATTTGCCGCTGCACTGGAAGCTTCTGCAGTCGCTCGTCCCATTCCTCGCTGGGCTTGAGCGCGAATACAGGCGGTAGCTGTATTAGAAACTCGCTGCAGAACTTCTCGTACCGTTCCTCGGCCACTAACGCATCGTAATCTGCGCCCTGTCGTGGGGCGAAGCTCCGCCAGAAATTCGCGAGACGGGCCTGCATGAAGCGCTCTAGGTAGTCATCCGGAACGCCGGCATCGTCAACGTTGGGCCCAAGGAGCACGCGTGGTAGGTGTTCGGAGGTCAAGCTGGCGGCTAGGAACGAGTTGCAGTCCAGTTGATTTGAAAGATTACTGTGTCGTCGAGTGTTAGAGATACGGTCATGGCAGTTTCGGCGGCGTTCCGTACCTGTCCCATATGTACAAATTACAATACACTTTGCACCGGAGTTCTTGTTCGAACTCGTGCATTTCTCGCAATGCCGCGCGCCCTCGATGAAGCCCGATTCTCTGAGCTACCCGAACCGCGTTGCTGAGCGCTTCCCAGAAGGCATTAATGCGCCCCTCGCACTGCCGTTGCAATCCCAAGAATGAAAGCTGTTGCACACGGAGCAGTGTACCTCTCGTATTAAGCCGCTCGCAGATGTTGGCCAGCTTATCGGCGATGTCGTCGCATGCGTCGCGGATCTCGGTCAAAGGCATGCCACGGACGCGATCGACGGTGTACGCCGGCGAGGGAAGGAATTGCGACGCGTAGGCGCACATTCTTAGGAAGAGCACGACGAACTCAACATCGTTTACCAGGGAGAGTCGACCCAATTTCCACCATTTCTGGTACTGTCCTAGGAACCACGGCACGTAGACCAATTGCTCCATCCTATATTTGCGCGTTGTTAGCATAATGACCGAAAGAACCACACCAGCGATGGGATTTTACTCACCAGTGTACTTCGGTCACATAGAGTTGGATCAGGAAGTCGAACACCTCGCGACCTGGCAGCCTTTCAATGTTCTTCTTAATCTCGTCGTAAGCCTCCAGCGGAATGTCTCGGTTCCCGTTCGAGTGGTCGTCATCACCCAGACCCAACTATACATGCGCACTGGTCAGAAATGAGAGACGTCACAAAGAAGCTTTTCGTGCCCGCTCCCGGGGCCTAGAAGCAAGAGAAGTAGCGCTCACCCTACGCACAAGGGCCATGGTGTTAGACTCGCTATGCTCGACATTTCCAAATAACCCAGCCAGCGAGTTGCTCTCCTGGTTGACGGTCGAGTTCCTCGTCGTGCTGCAATCCGACGATGCCGCAATAGGCGCGTCGTTTCCGCTGGCACCTTGCGACGGCGCACTGGGGTCTACCGGAGTGTGATCCGATGAGCGATCCTTGGTCTGGGTAGCGTGCGAGGGTTGGTAGACGCAGTCCTCGGGCCGGCGACGTCGAGTGCAGTGGTTGCAAGGGTATTGGCGGTTGCACTGCGCAAGCCAGATAGCCACGTTAGTAGGCCATGTGCGCCTCATGAGTACGGTGCAATTGCATAAATAGAGACACACGCACCTTTTGCTTCTTCCTATAACATGGGACACATGAGGACACTACGCGTTTTCGGCTGCCGCTTCGCATCGTAGACATAGAAGAGTGCGACCCAAGCTGCGGCAAAATACGAGGAGACACTTATTAAATGTTCTTGAATGGTAATTGTTGTAAGCGCAGTGGCGCCCACGTTAACATCAGGCAAAGATCAGCGGAGTACTTGGTGTCCGATTGGAAGCGACATTTGAAGAGGTGGGGTTGCAACAACCGAGAACGCGAAATCGTCGGTGCACGTTGCGGACAAGTATGGGAATGGTAATGCGGGGTTGATATCATGGCCAACCTGATCTCGAGATTTGCAAAGGAAATGCCGAACTGGCACTACATCCGGAAGGGATCGTTCTTGATCTCTGGTCAGATTCTGGAGTTCGCGCCCAAACCCATCGATGTCGCACCGCGCTGAATACCCTATCTAATCCGCCCGCCCTATCTGTAGAAAGTAGCGAGTGGCAGGAAGGTCTGTCAGATTGAACCAGCTAGGTTAGCGTTAATCATGCGCGCCCGCCCCAGGCGCTAAGTCATCAACTTAGTACTGCCATTATTACCTAGCTACGTAGATATGTGCCACAGACTTGACGCTAATTATTGGAATAGTTGAACAAGCTCGGCTTAAGAAGAAATATTGGGCAGTTGTCGACAGTTTTAATTGTTGCTGGACGGTATTGGACCGTGGATCATTTGTCAAAGACCCAGAGAGCACCCAAACAAGAATCGAGGCAGTCGATATGGCAAACAACGGCTCGCTTCCACGTATATCACGCCTGGCAGATTCGGCATATAGTTCGCCATACGCGAAGGTCCGCGTACCATTGCCACATCTAAATTCCGACCCCTACGTTCCTCTCCGCGCAAAAGCGCTTGCCAACCTCGAGAGCATGGGATATGATGATAACCCGGCGAGGTGGAAGAAAGATGGCAGGCCATGGCACTGGATACTTGGCCAATTCCGAATAGAATCTCGGTGGCAGTGAAGGGACATTAGTATACAGAGTCGAGATAGTGTGCTGAACAGTAACATGCATCTCAAAAGGTGCACGATAGAATCAGCAGTCGCTCGGGATAGGAAAATGCGGGGAAGCGAGACCAGGGTAGTACAGTGGTCCGAGGGTGCAGTTGTTAGAAATTGGAATTCGTCACGCTAAGAATCGCGATGTCTGAATCGATGCTTGTTTCGCAAATCTACCGCCCCGGGTAACGTTCACAGCTCAGAACTTCTAGTGAATACGACTTGCGGCACAAAGTATGCACAGCGAATTCCGATTCCGTTGACCTCTCGACATTGATCGCAATTAACCTCCATCGCGGCTAGCGCAGCTTTCTGAGCCTTCCCAACCGAGAACGTATTGTCAACCGCCAGATACCAGATGTTCGCCATTTTCGTGTCACCGCTGTCGTTGGATCCTCAGGGTTTCACAAACCACTACGGTATATTGATCAACTACAAAACTAAAAGACACAGAGAACTTAGCTGCTACAGCAATGTCCTGAGCTGGCTGCATGGTGGTGGTTTCCACGCGCTTACCTGTTCACGATTGGCGGCCTCGCTTTCGGTAAGGTGGTGGATTGGTGCGATTTTTTATGGGCCACGTGTTGGGCCTCTTCGTCTTTGCGACCATTTAATTAAAACTAATTTTCAGATAGGAGGCCGGGAAATTCTACGCGGTTTAGTGGATTGTTCTTCCGGCTGATGAACCACTAGCTCGTTGTGGGGACTAGGGTCTGAGGCTTTTGAATGGTTAATCTCCCAATTTATGGCATCGGGTTCATGCCGAATAGGCTGCTGCACTTTATAAATCGATTCCTTGGACCAGAATCCATCTATCCGCTTTGCTACCCGGTTATTGACGTTCAAGGTTCATAGATTGTTGAAGGTGGATGTGGAATGTAAACGAGCTATCAAACTGTCTATATAGACCAAAATGTAACACGTCTATCTGAACTGAGACGTTATAAGATTGGTTTGAACCTACTACGTTTCTTGGTTCGCATTATTTTGTTCACATCATAAGCTAAGATGCTATCTACGGCGACGTTGGGCTTTATTCTGGCTGCGGCAAAAACCATTTCGGCTCATGGATGGGTCGACGTTTGGACCATCTCACGGCAGAACTACACTGGGTTCAATCCCACAGTAGCGCCATGGGTTCCTGATCAAAATACTATCAGCTGGCCAGCCTGGAACACCGACACAGGTCCTGTGTACAGCAAGGACGTCAACAGTCCAGACATCATTTGTTCAACAAATGCCACGAACGCAAAGTTATACGCGTCTCCGATCGCTGCGGGGAGCACCATCGACTTCCACTGGACGATCTGGCCCGATTCCCACCACGGGCCCATCATGTCCTATTTAGCTGCGTGTAACGGCGACTGTACTACAGCTGACAAGCTTCAACTCAAGTGGTTCAAGATCGCGGAGATGGGCCAGCTCTCTTATGGTATAGGAGGTGGCAAAACAGGAACCTGGGCCGACGACAAACTGCGTTCTGCAGGAGGCGCCTGGTCGGTCAAGATTCCATCCTCCATCAAGGCCGGCAATTATGTGCTACGCAATGAGATTTTCGCTTTGCATTCTGCTTACGACCTCGGCGCTGCTCAACTTTACCCCCAATGCGCAAACATCAAGATCACTGGTGGCGGCAATACCACCCCTTCCGGCGTCGTTGGAACTGCGCTCTACAACCAAAACGACCCAGGAATACATTACAACATCTACAACGATGAATCAACGCCAGTGTATCAGATGCCTGGTCCCAAGCTATGTAAGTACATCTGTTGGCAAAATTCTCTACTGTACTCTTGCTTTATGTTCGACAAACAAAAAAGCTATACTTATTAACCGGGAAAACAGTTACTGGTTAGGCGCAATGTGATTCAATATCACGTCAGCTCGTTTATAGGTGGCAGGAGGCTAGATTTATTTATTCTCCAATTGTTCGCATTCGCCCACAACTCCCACTATTGAAACAATGTGAACACCTCACAATGATATCACGTGGTCAAGTAAATGCGTACTAGCTACATCATCACGCTTTTGTTCGGCAATATACCTGCGGCGCCATATTGCGCAAATGGTTCACCGGGCATCTTAAACTCATCACCCGGCTCTGATAGCTTTATATTTGCTGCGGACCACGTCCATGCACTAGGCGTCTCCAACCTTCTCTTGCTCTGCTCTGTCTAACGCTTCCTCAGCAGCTGGCTTGAACAGTATCTCCCTTCCCATCCCCAAACTAGCAAGGACCTCCATAACTCCCGCAACAAGCACAGTCAGGAAAGCCCACCGCAGCGCGTTTACGATCCCCTCGTCCACTCCCCACTTCACCTCCTCACTAAGCACGCCCTCTTCGAAGACACCCCCTTTCGCTCCCCCCAGCGCCGCTCTAATGTCTTCTACATCCACATCAAGTCCTGCAAGTGCCGTCTTTACGTTGCCATACCCAACGTTCTGGAAGATAAGTGATGCGAAGGTTAACACGATCACCACAGATCCGATCTGCGCGAGATTAATGAAGCCCACCGCATCAGTGACGTGGTGCGGTGCTTTCACGGCCGCTACTGAGTATGCTGCTTGCTGCGCGAGCCCCGTACCTAGAGCTAGCAGGACACTCCACCCGTAAACCGCGGCGGCAGACGTGCGCGGTGTAAGCATAGCGAAGAATAGCGCACCGCCGAGGGAGTTTAAGACGCCAGAAGCGAGGAACCATAGCATGTAGCACCCGTACTTCGGAAGCAAGGCGCCATTGGCGAGTACAGTGACAATGTTCACTGCTACGAACGGAAGAAGGCGGACTGCGGACCTGACAGCCGATTCGCCACGCGAGAACTGGAAGAACAGCGGGATGTAATAAAGTGGGACAGCGAGCGCGGTTTGGACGCACGACTGCGCGATGAAGAGGAGGAGGAAAGTTCTCCGTGTTAAGAACCGTGCGGGAAAGACGCGGGTTTGCTTGGAGGTAAGGACTGCGTAGCGTTGTTGCAGCGTGTATGATATAAGGAGTATACCGAAGAGTACGAGTGTGATGATAGTACGCGCATCGTGCCAGGGCCAGAGTGTCCCGCCGATGGCGAAGCCGATTACGAAGGTGGTAAATGTTCCTGCGTTAAGGAGGATTCCGAGCCAGTCTAGAGCTTTGAGGCGGTGGAGGAAGGGTGTTGACGAGTCGGGTATGTTGGAGCGAATGATAAACAGGTACACGGGTGCGAAGATGCCGAAAAGAATGACGTTAACTGTTCCATCTGGTCAGCATACATACCTTCTAGTTCTGATATGACAAACACTCACGATAGAAAGCCCATCGCCACCCAACCCGGCTATCCGCAAAAGCGCCCCCAACAAGTGGACCAACAATACATCCAATCCCCCAAATAACTCCTCCGCCACTGAGATACAATGCCCTCCTCTCGATTCTCACGTTTAATGTCCAGATATTCAACTGCCCGAGATACATTCCTGCGCCGCCGACCCCGGCCCACACTCTTCCCACAATCAACGCATTCATTGTGGGTGCCGCACCACACAACGTACTGCCAGCTGTGAAATGCACAAGGCTGCTGATGTACATCCACTTCGTGTCAAAGATTGCGTATAATTTGCTCCAGGCGGCAACTGTGGAGACGGAGCCGAGCGGGAAGCCGATGCCGAGCCAGCCGAGCTCAGGGAGGGAGTGAAGGGAGGACGTAATGGGGCCTTGGAGGACGGCGACGATGGTGGTATCGAGGCCGTAAAGGAGGGCAGAAGTGTAGACGGAGAGAGCGATGAAAGTCCATTGAAGGGCAGTGTAGGGAATTTCTGGTTTTGGTGCTGGTGATGGCTTGCGAGGGAAGTTTGTTGTTTGCTGGAGAACGGGTGGGTCTGGGGTGCGTTGTTCTGGTGCCTTGGGTGGAAGCATAGTGCGATATGATGGGGATTGCGATTGGGAGTCGGCCATGGCTGGGTCGGGCGGCCCACGTTGATGGTGAGCGAATTGGATCTGAAGTGACAGCGGTGTCGTCGAAAAGATGTACCTAAGACACAGGCGTGGCCTCTATAAAGTCTCACCTTCAATGGGCGGAACGAATTCGCAATGCGATGGCAAGCCACATGACTCACTTTTGCTCATCTGCAGGGTGGCGACAAATAATGTCATCGTGTGTTAGATAATCTCTTGCAAGGGAGAGCATCGCCAGTGAAATTTCTGGACCTCGAGCGATGAGTGGATCTGCACCCCGCAGGAAGTGCTACGTCGTTTGGCGGGGTGTCCGGCTAATGGACACGCTTGCGTCTTCTGGGATGTGGTGACTCAGCAGGCGTGCCGTCGACCTTCCCGCTGCGGTATCTATCTGAACGTGTGCAGCGATAGTCAAGATTCACCCTTCGACTTGACCGCGGTCACGGTATTTATTTTGCCTCTACAGGACACTTATAGACCAGGCAACTATTACAAGTACGTTAAGTAAAGCTTCCCACTATACATTCTTATGCCCAGAGTGGTTTTGATTGGCGTTCAAACCAATGAAATCTTCCAAAACCTCGTCCGTAAATCTAAGATCTTCCTCAACTGGAACCGTATCTTTGATCTTCAAGACCATGACTGGAAGCGCAATAACCAAACTACCAGCGAGCAGAATCCAGCAGGAAGCGAACAAGTTTATGTATGGAGTCCTCATGCCGTTCAAACGCCATATGATAGCTGCACCAGCTGACTGTATGCCCTTATAGAATCCTGCAAAGTTAGCTAGCTTCCGACCATTATTTGTGATGGCGCCCATGAACCTGCCTAGGGTCAGCGATCTCCATTTCAGAATGCCGAGTCAAAGACCACTTACCAATACACGCAAGTCTGCCATGCGGCATCGAAGAAGCCATAGAAAATGTATAAGAACATCGGTCCTAAAAAGCCCTTTGATGTCCAATCGTATTGTAGGTCAACGCCTTTACTCTCGATGTCTTTTCGGGTGTAATTCCTCTGGAACACGTACCCTCCGCCCCAGATGGCAAAGGTCAGGACGAGCATCGCAAACCAGGCAAATTTTGCTCGCGTCGTCCTCCTGATGTTGGGAAAATCAAGTGCGAAGCCAAAGACGAAAGCGCCAACCATCTGTGCAACCCAATACAACGTGTTGTTGAGGGCGCGAGTGCGCACGTTGAACCGTGCCAAATTGACGTCCTGGAACTGATAAGTGTAGAACCAATTTGAGGCAAAGAACATTGGGAAAAGTAAAATGATATATGGATCACTCCAAAGCGTCTCCCAAAGGCCGAGGATTTCCGTCTTCCAGGTGGGGTGCTTCATCAGAATGATTCGAGACCCGTCACGACGTACGATGTGCTTTGCGTCTACCAAAGTCCATGATAGACACGCCCCAAGGAAGGTAAGAATCAAGAAACCGATATAGGTGCTGTTTCCAATGGATTTGTCTTCGTTTCCAACGTTGCTGATGTTCAAGCCCAAAGTGACCTGGCATCGGAGTCAGCTCATACTCACCTCCTTGTGGAAGGTATCCTTACCACACTGCCGATGACAGCGCCCAGATTAAATATCAGCCAAAACCAGGATATATAGCGACCTTTGAGATGTTCGGGTGGATACGACATCATTATCGCTCCCTGGGCGGCCCAGAGAATTCCAGCACAGCATCCAAGCAATACGCCAGCGAAGACAACATAGCCAAAGTTCCGAGTGGAGTTGAAACAAAGATATGCGCTGACGTAGACACAGTATCCGAGGCCACCAAAAGACAGGCTGATTCTGATCCCGAGGGTATTGATGACAGTGCCAGCGAAGAACCCGACGACTGCGAAAGTAGCGTAGAGCGCGCAATTTGAAGCATCACTGGCGTAGGCTTCTTTATCAAGCTGACCTGCCCCACCAAGACCATTGAGAGCATTGAACATTCCTGCAGTCATTAGTAGCTGATAGGAGAGCTTCGCTGAACTTGTCTTACCTGGACACAGGAAGCAAACGAATGACACCAGAATCAACTGCAACTCCGGTGAAGCATACCATGGTAGGGTCGCGGGTCCGAACTTGAGGCTTTTGTATTTCCATCCTGTGGGCATCTCTATTTCCCTTCCGTAAATGGGCTCGTCTGGGTGAGATAGTGTAAGCGTGGTCGGGCTTTCGGTGCCGTTTGTAGTTTTTGCCATGTCGTACTGCACATGTGCGAGGGAAGTAAGAGGTGTTGTTTCTTTGGATACGATGGACCTTGAGGATGTGGTAGACAAATAGGCGTTGTAATTGTGAGCAAGCACAACTTTGCCGGCTTCGTACCCTGATGTGGAATTTGTAATCCCGATGGCTTTCGAGCAGATTGACTGTCTATGGAGGAGTTATCAAAAAGAAAGGAGAGGACTGGGCAGTTCGGACAGTATTCTGGATACCATAGTCCTCAGCTAATTGGTCATTGAAAGGGAAATGAAGCGCAACCCCGCCACCGCCCCCAACGCCCGATATGTATGATTGTGGTCATGGTGGTCAGATGATCGGCGTACAACCTCGCACGTAATACGGAGTATCTTTCGCGTCCATTGACAACAGCTCTGAAGTCTGGCAGTGGCTGAATATGAGCAATACTCAAATTTGGTGTCCTAGATCTCGCAAAGCTCTCGCCCATCTCGCTATTGTGCAATCTATAGTATGTAAAACGGGGGTTTTGAGGTGCGGGCGACTTCATGCCCAAGGCTGAAAACATGCCGTACCACCTAGCGAAAGTTGTGTCGCCTTGGACGGCGATCGTAGTTACGCCTTACTGGCCGCGAAGGCGCCACAAATAGCCTTGAAGCTGCACAGCTCGGCTTGGCAATCACACGTCAGCTGCAAGATTTTTGTTGAGACGTCCTTTTGCCTGTTTAATCGTGTGATTCGTACGTTCGTGGGTGTTATCTGTTACCTCCTATGTTCAAGATCCGAACCCTGTTCAGCCCCATAGGGAACGCACTAGACGACCCGCAGTCTCTTTCCCACCCCACACTCTCGCAAATAACAGAGCCCGGTCCTTGCTACTTCGTTAGATGTTCGTATTTCATTACTACGAGTACGCGCATCATGGCCACGCCAGTCACGACTCCGTTGGCAGCTGCGAGCATAGCCCCAGCAATTCTGTCACTGAGTAAACGGGCTTGGAAGCTTGGAGCCGCCATTTCCAAGCTCGACCAGTACTCCGAAGTTACCGATACAACTGTCACAGTTTTGACGGAGAGTGTCAAGTCGTTTGGGAACGAATGCGACCTTGTCTATGCGGAGCTGGAAATGGCGATGGGCAGTAGAGACGCAGGCTCACCACTACTACATTACGTCGATGCCAAAACATGGTATTGCCTGGAGACGCAGGCTAAAGAGACAAGTCAAACAATGCACGAACTGGAGGCTTTCGTCGAAAGAATTGGGAGCGAACAGTCTTATTTTATCGGTCGGGCTCAGCGTCCTCTTACGCTGAGCCAAAACAAGAAGGATATTGGAGGTGTCCAGATAAGGTTGTGTAGGCATACCGATAACTTGCGTACCATTTTGCTTCTGATCAACATGTGAGTCTTGCTTTGGATTCAGGTGGGATGAAGCTGACCCAATCTGCAGTGTACTCACGCGTTTGGCCCCCGGTCGAGTCGACCAGCACCTCTCCGTGGAACTGGGAAAGCTTCAAGACATGATTGAAAAGTTGCATACATCATCCGAAGTCGACCCGCGATCAAAATTCTCACATAGTGAAGCCACTCTGACACAACACGCGCGTGAAGTCATCGCGAGAGGTCAAGCCATGTACGAGGCATGTGTATATGTACCCAGGTCCTTGGGCAGAGATCAAGAGGCAAATAATGTTTGTGTTGCTGAATGGGTAGGCGCTCTGGAATCGATACGTCAGGAACATTATTGGTCGAAGGCTTCAGGCATGGCATGTGCGTTCAATGACAAAGCAAATGACGCCGCGAGAAACACAGTTTCGGAGCAGCTTTCTGTAGAAGCGCGAGAACCCGCTGCTGAAAC
>Ga0247803_1000592_pt1 | contig 19458 bp, 22 predicted proteins | sample UWRJL014104B1_FD_180928 | JGI IMG/M metagenome (GOLD analysis project Ga0247803, IMG submission 180928) | Plant litter microbial communities from Arlington Agricultural Research Station in Wisconsin, United States - UWRJ-L014-104B-1 | ecosystem: Environmental > Terrestrial > Plant litter >...
ATGAGCACCGCAGACTCCGCGAACGCGTTGCGGGCGGGACGCTGCTCGTGTTCGGGCTGCGGTTCGACGTCGAACTCGGGCTCGGGCTCGGGCTCGGGCTCGGGCTCGGGCTCGGGCTCGGGCTCGGGCTCGCTGTACCCCTCCGGCGCGGGTTCGAACTCCACGTAGACCGGAGCCGCGTCGCTGTGGCGTGGCGCGAAGTCGACGTCCGGCTCTGCCGGCGCGTCGAAGGGTGCGTCGGGCAGGAACTCGAGCGGCATGATCGGCTCGGCGCTCGGCAGCATCCAGCTCAGGTCGATGTCGTCCTGGCTCGGCTCGTCGTGCGCGATTTCGTCGTGCGCGATCTCGTCGCGGATGGGCTCGGCGGGCACGGTCGCATCCGCGGTCGCATCCGGCGCGTCGACCGCGACCGGCGAAGGCTCCACGGGCACCGGGTAGCCGGTGGCCGCGGGCGCGGCCGCTGGCTCAGCCGCGGGCTCCGCAGCGGGCGCCGGCAGGTTCGAGAGGAAGTCGAAGGGCGCCGGCTGACCGTTCTCAGCCGCCTCGAACGCGAGTCGGGCGTCTTCGGCCTCGCGCTGCTGGCGCTTGAGGCGCGACAGGGTGGCGATCGCCTGACGCGCGACGGTGCGTCCGGCTCGGTTTGCGCCGATGGTCGACGCCTGCGGGCCGTAGCCGGCGAAGAAGATGCGCGGCTCCTTCCACGAGGTGCCGTTGGCGACGATGATGCCGCCCTCCTTCTCGCGCAGCTTGAGCGGTGCGAGATGGCGCAGCTCGGGACGGAATCCCGTCGACCAGATGATGACGTCGGCCTCTTGGAACGAGCCGTTCGACCAGCGCACGCCTCCAGGCTCGATGGCGGAGAACATGGGGCGCGCGGTGAGCACTCCACGGTCGATTCCGGCCTGGATGCGGCGCGTGCGGGGAACGCCGGTGCCGCTCACGATGGAGGGCAGCGCCTTGCCCGCGCGGGCGGCCTCGTCCTGGATGGCGACCGCGGAGGCGCGGGCCTCGAGGTTGAGCTCCCCGTCTTCGAGAAACTCGATCGGCCGACGGCTGACCCAGGTGGTCTCCGCTGCCACGGTCTCGAGCTCGAGCAGGAAGCCGATCGCGGACGTTCCCCCGCCGACGACGACCACCTTCTTGCCTGCGAACTCCGCGGCATCCGCGTATTCGGCGGTGTGTACGTGGCGACCGGCGAAGCTGTCGCGTCCCGGATACCAGGGGATGAAGGGCGAGCCCCAGGTGCCGGTGGCGTTGATGACGACGTCGGTCGACACCGTCTGCTCGCCCTGGTCGTCGGCGAACGTGACGATCATGCGGTCGCCGGCGTTCTCGACGCGGGTGACGGCTGCGGGGCGCACGATCTGGAAGCCGTGGAACTCCTCGTACTGCGCGTAGTAGTCGGCGACGACCTCTTTCGCCGGCAGCGAGCGGTCGGCGGTGTCGAAGCTGAGACCGAGGGCGTCGAGCCCCGGCAGATCGTTGATGCGGTGTGCGGAGCCGATCCGCAGCGCGTCCCAGCGGAATTGCCAGGCGCCGCCCGTGCCCGGGCCGCGATCGAGCACCACGAACTCGTTTCCGGGGTCGAGACCAAGTCGCTTCAGGTAGTAGGAGACGGATAGTCCCGCCTGGCCACCACCGATAACGACCACGGATGTGTCGGTGCTGTCAGAGGTCACGCGACAACGTTACCCGCTGACCCTGCGTGCTAAACTGCACACTACTTTTCGTTAGATCGCTGTTCGCAAATTCCCGGAACCCTCAAGGTTCCCTTCGGACTGATTCATGAGGGGGTCTACGCATGGGGCGAGGCCGTCAAAAGGCGAAGCACACCAAGGTCGCACGAGACCTGAAGTACTTCAGTCCTGACACCAACTACGGAGCTCTTCAAAAAGAGCTCGGCACTTCCGGCGAGCCCGGAGATCCTCGACTCGACGAGGACCTCGCGGCATGGCCGGAATACGTCGCCGGCTCCGCTGCTCCGTCGGCAGAGGTCGACGATGACGAGGACGACGAATACGTTCCCGGCAGCTACCAGGCCGAAGACGACGACGCGCGCCACAGCGCATAGACCTCTCGTTCGCTGAGCCTCGGTTCTACGGCTTGTATGCGCCCGAGAGCCGCACGGCTCCGCCGTTGACGCCCTTGGCACCCTGCTCGAACCCCGCGAGCGATCGCTCGGCGACGCTGACCCGGCCGGCCTCCCAGGCCGGGATGCCCGCTGACTCGATCGACGCGATGACCGCGGCCGCCGCATCCGCTGCGACGACGGCGAACATGCCGATGCCGAGATTCCACGTTCCCTCGGTCTCCTCGAGGGTCATCGACCCGAGGTCAGCGAGCACACGGAACACCGGGTCGGGCGACCAGGTCGAACGCTCGAGGTCGACCCACGAGCCGATCGGCAGCACGCGCGCGAGGTTCGCGGCGATGCCGCCGCCGGTCACGTGGCTGAGCGAGTGGATCGCGCCCGGAAGCTCGTCGATCACGCCGAGCAGCGGGGTCGTGTAGAGCCGGGTCGGCACGAGCAGCGCTTCGCCCCAGACTCCGAGGTCGTTCGAGTTGTCGGTGTAGCCGACCCCCGCGCCCGCGAGGATGTGCCGGACCAGCGAGAAACCGTTGCTGTGCAGGCCGGATGACGCGATGGCGACGACCACGTCGCCGTCGACCACGCGCTCCGGGCCGAGCGCCTTGTCTGCCTCGACCACGCCGACCGCGGCACCCGCCACGTCGTAGTCGTCGGGGCCGAGGAGTCCGGGGTGCTCCGCGGTCTCGCCGCCGACGAGCGCGGTGCCGGTCTCGGAGCAGGCGAGGGCGATCCCCTTTACGATGTCGGCGATGCGCGCGGGCACCACACGGCCGCAGGCGATGTAGTCGGTCATGAACAGCGGGCGCGCTCCGACCACGACGATGTCGTCGACCACCATGCCCACGAGGTCCTGTCCGATGGTGTCGTGCTTGTCGAGAGCCTGCGCGATGGCGACTTTCGTTCCGACGCCGTCGGTCGATGTCGCGAGCAGCGGGCGGTCGTAGTCCTTCAGGAACGAGACGTCGAAGAGGCCGGCGAATCCGCCAAAACCCCCGACCACGGAGGGGCCGTGGGTCGCGGAGACCGCGGACTTCATGAGCTCGACGGCCAGATCACCGGCAGCGGTGTCGACCCCTGCCTCGGCGTACTTGTTACTCATGCGTGAGGTTCCCATCCTGGGCGTGAAAGACTAGAGATATCCCCCCAACTCTACGGTCTGGAGCTAATTCCGCATGTGCGGCATTGTTGGCATCGTTTCTTCCCAGCCGGCTAACCAACAGGTCTACGACGCGCTGCTGCTACTGCAGCACCGCGGCCAGGACTCGACGGGTATCTCCACGGCCGACGGCAGCACCTTCTACAGCACCAAGGCCAAGGGCCAGGTGCGCGAGGCGTACCGCACCCGCGATATGCGCGGTCTGCTCGGCAACATGGGCATCGGCCACGTTCGCTACGCCACCAAGGGCAACGCGGCGAACGAGCAGGAGGCCCAGCCGTTCTACGTGAACGCGCCCTACGGCATCACGCTCATCCACAACGGAAACCTCACGAACACGCGCGAACTCACCCGCGAGCTGTTCGACGTCGACCGTCGCCACCTGAACACCACCTCCGACACGGAACTGCTCGTCAACGTGCTCGCGCACGAGCTGCAGGCTCAGGTCTCGGGCGCCGACCTCGACCCCGGCCAGGTGTTCAACGCCGTGTCGCGGGTGCACGAGCGGGTCGAGGGCTCCTACGCCGCGATCGCGCTCATCGCCGGTCACGGGCTGCTCGCGTTCCGCGACCCGTTCGGCATCCGCCCCCTGATCCTGGGCAAGCGCCCTGCTGGTCTCGTGGGCGAGGAATGGATCGTGGCATCCGAATCTCTCGTCCTCGAAAGCGGCGGTTACGAGGTCGTCCGCGACGTCGCCCCCGGCGAGGCCGTGTTCATCACGCGCGGCGGCGAGATGTTCTCGAAGCAGTGCGCGCCGAACCCGCGGCTGGTTCCGTGCTCGTTCGAGTACGTCTACCTCGCCCGCCCCGACTCGATCATGAACGGCATCTCGGTGTACGACGCGCGCCTGCGTCTCGGCGACCGCCTCGCCGACACCATCGCGCAGTACACGCCGATGGGCGACATCGACGTCGTTATGCCCATCCCCGACTCGTCGCGGCCCGCCGCCATGCAGGTCGCGCAGAAGCTCGGCATCGAGTACCGCGAGGGCTTCTACAAGAACCGCTACGTGGGCCGCACCTTCATCATGCCCGGGCAGGAAGAGCGCAAGAAGAGCGTGAAGCAGAAGCTGAACGCGATGGGCAGCGAGTTCCGCGGCAAGAACATCCTCATCGTCGACGACTCGATCGTGCGCGGAACGACCTCGAAGGAGATCGTGCAGATGGCCCGCGACGCCGGCGCCAACAAGGTCACGTTCACCTCGGCCGCGCCGCCCGTGCGCTTCCCGCACGTGTACGGCATCAACATGCCGTCGCGTGAGGAGCTCGTCGCCCACGGACGCCGCATCCCCGAGATCGCGACCGAGCTCGGCGCCGACTACCTGATCTACCAGGAGGTCGCCGACATGCAGGCCGCCATCCTGGAGGGGTCGAATCTCACCGAGCTCGAGATGAGCTGCTTCACCGGCGACTACGTGACCGGCACCGTCAGCCCCGAGTACCTCGCGTGGGTGGAAGCGAACCAGCTGAGCTGACCATGGCTGCGAGATGGCGCGACGAGGGGCACGAGCCCGACTACCGGTTCTCGCTCGCCAACGAGCGCACGTTTCTCGCCTGGCTGCGCACGGCCCTCGCACTGCTCGCCGGCGGCGTCGTGCTCGACCAGTTCGTCGAATCGCCGCTGGTGAAGGCCATCGCGATCGTGCTCACCGTGGTCGCGGGGGCTGTGTGCGTGATCGCGTACCTGCGCTGGCGGGCCAACGAGATCGCGATGCGGCACGACCGTCCGCTTCCGCACGGCTCGGTGCTGCCCGTGTTCGGATCGGTGCTGCTCCTCGGCGTCGCGGCTCTGGTCGTGGTGCTGGTGGTGATGGGTTGAGCGCCCCCGCCGGCCCCGGCCTGCAGCGGGAGCGCACGTCGCTCTCGTGGAACCGCACCGCCCTCTCGGTCATCGTCGTGGCGCTGCTGCTCGTGCGCTCGGGGTTCGTCGCCGAGCAGCCGGCGCTCTCGGTGCTCGGCGCGACGCTGCTCGTCGGCGCCGCGGCGATCGTGCTCTTCGCGGCCCGTCGCTCGTTCGTCGGCCCGGCGCCGCGCCACGGCTTCGCGCTCATCGCCGGGGTCGGCACGCTGGCCTGCGCCGCCGGGCTGGCGTCGATCCTGGTCTGAGCGCTCGCGCCGCGCGTTCGCGCCGGGCGTCTTCTCTGCAAACCGGCCGGGTTCTCTGCCAAATGAAGGAGATCGCGGGGTCGAGTCACACGTCGGCGCCGATGCGCGGCCCTTCGGCGCGAGATCTCCTTCATTTGGCAGCAGCACCCGCCGAATCAGGCTCGCGGATGCCTCGGGCCGGCGAATTCGGTCGGGAACCGTCGCGCCCCGTGCCGAACGCAGGAGATTTCGCCGGGGAGGCCCCTCGAACCGCGCGAACCCGTGACTCGACGCGATTTCTCCTGCACTTGGCGCAGGAGGGCGCGGCTACGGGCGGGGTTCGGGCGCTGGGCCGTCGGCGGGCGTCGGCGGGGTCTCGGGCTCGGGCGCTTCGCCTGGCTCAGCGGGCGGGACCGAGTCGACGGGCTCAGCGGACGCGGTCGAGCCGACGGGCTCGGCGGATGCGGTCGGCTCGACGGGCTCGGCGGACGCGTCCGAGTCGGCGGGCGACTCCGCGGCGGGCTCGTCGGTGACGTAGACGGTGGGCTCGCTGTCGTCCGAGGGAGCGGTCACCACGGTCGCGGGGCGCGAGCGGCGCAGCCCGATGCGGTCGAGGAGCAGGGCGAGCAGCGCTCCGACGAGCACTCCCGCGGTCACGCCGTACAGCGCGAAGTATCCGAACAGCGCACCGAAGCCGACGAGCGGGTCGACCGGGAAGATCGCCGTGAGAATGAAGGTGATGACCGCGCCGATGCCGCCGCCGACGATGATGAACGCGGAGTACTTGGGGGCGCGCCGGATCTGCACCTCGGTCTCGTTCGCGGCATCCTGATCGTCGCTGGGGGTTGTGCTCATGACCCTATTGTCGCAGCCATAACCGGGAGGTAGTCGCTGAGGTCGGCGCGCTGCCCGGAGGCGTGCACGCGGCCGGCGGCGAGCGCGTCGGCCCAGGCGAGCGACCCGGTAGCGAGTTGGAGCCACGTCGTGGCATCCGTCTCCACCACATTGGGCGGCGTGCCGCGTGTGTGCCGCGGCCCCTCGATGCACTGCACCGCGCCGAACGGCGGAACCCGCACCTCGACGGTGTTGCCCTCGGCGCGCTCCGCGAGAACCTGCAGCAGATACCGCACCGCCGTCGCCAATGTGTCACGTGAAACATCGCCCCCGGCGATGGCCGTGCGCACGGCGGTCGCGCCCGTTCCGGAATCGATGCGTGCCTTGGCCATACTCCAACGCTAGCCGCCCGGCCCGCGCCCGCCCTCCCGAAACGAAGGACTTCGGCGCGCGATCGGGCGCGAAACCGCTTTCGCGGCGGCCAGCGAGCGCTTTTCCTTCATTTTCGTTGGCGGGTTCGACCGGTACGCTGAGCGGGTGCGAATCCTTGTTCTCGGCTCCGGCGCGCGCGAGCACGCCATCATCTCGTCGCTCCTGAGGGAGGATGCCGGCCACGAAATCACCGCCGCGCCCGGCAATGCGGGCATCGCGGCCGCTGTCGGAGTGGTCGGACTCGACCCCACCAACGGCTCGATCGTGCGCGACTACGCCCGCGACAACGGCATCGAGCTCGTCGTGATCGGCCCCGAGGCGCCGCTCGTCTCCGGTGTCGCCGACAAGCTGCGCGCCGCCGGGATCCCCGTGTTCGGCCCCAACAAGGCCGCCGCCGCCCTCGAGGGCAGCAAGACCTTCGCCAAGCGGATCATGGATGCCGCCGGCGTGCCGACGGGGCGCGCTGCACGAGCGTCGACCGAGGAGCAGGCGATCGCCGCGATCGACGAGTACGGCGCCCCCTACGTCATCAAGGCCGACGGGCTTGCCGCCGGCAAGGGTGTGCTCGTCACACCCGACCGCTCCGCCGCCATCGAGCACGCCCACTACTGGCTGCAGCACGGCGACGTGCTCGTCGAGGAGTTCCTCGCCGGGCAGGAGGTCTCGCTGTTCCTGCTGAGCGACGGCGAGAGCGTCGTCCCGCTCGAGCCCGCGCAGGACTACAAGCGCGCCTACGACCACGACGACGGCCCGAACACCGGCGGCATGGGCGCCTACTCGCCGCTTCCCTGGCTCACCGAGGAGTTCGTCGACGACGTCATCCAGGCGGTCGCGCTGCCCACGATCCGCCAGCTCGCGGCCGAGCAGACCCCGTTCGTCGGGCTGCTCTACTGCGGTCTCATCCTCACCAAGAGCGGCACCAGGGTCATCGAGTTCAACGCCCGCTTCGGCGACCCGGAGACGCAGGTCGTGCTTCCCCGACTGGTAACCCCCCTGAGCGGTCTCCTCTACGCCGCGGCCACCGGCGGTCTCGGCCGGCTGCCCTATCCGAAGTTCTCCGACGAGGTCGCGGTCACCGTGGTGCTCGCCAGCGAGGGATACCCCGAGGCCCCGATCACCGGGCGCGAGATCACCGGCCTCGACGCGGCATCCGCCGTCGAGGGAGTGCACATCACGCACGCCGCGACCGCCGTGCTCGACGGCAAATTCATCGCCACCGGCGGCCGTGTGCTGAGCGTCGTCGCCACGGGCGCCGACTTCGTGGAGGCCCGCGCCCGCGCCTACCGCGCGCTCGACCTGATCCACCTCGAAGGCGGCCACTACCGCACCGACATCGCGGAGCGCGTCGCGAAGTAGCGCGAGCCGGCTCCCGCCAGCCGGGTGCCCCGCTGCCAAATGAAGGAGAAACCTTCCTCGAGTCACACGTTGGCGCGGATCGCGCGGCGTTGTGCCCGGGATCTCCTTCATTTGGCAGCACGAGCGCGCGTCTGGCGGATCGCGCGCGAGGGGGCCGGGCGAGGTGCGGAATAATGAGGGCATGACGGATGCCGCAGCTCTGACCGGTTGGACCCTCGCCTACTCGGGCAAGGTGCGCGATCTCTACACCTCGCCAGAGCACCCGGGACGAGTCCTGATGGTGGCGAGCGACCGCGTGAGCGCGTTCGACCACGTGCTCGAGCCGGGCATCCCGGGCAAGGGCGAGCTGCTGACCACGCTGAGCAAGTGGTGGTTCGAGCAGCTCGACGGCGTGCCGAATCACCTGGCCCCTTCGGACGGCCCTTCGACAGGCTCAGGGACCGGAGCAGGCTCAGGGACCGAAGCAGGCTCAGGGACCGAAGCAGGCTCAGGGACCGCGATCCCCGAGGCCGTCGCCAAGCGCGCCATGCTCGCCGTCACCCTCGACATGTACCCGGTGGAGTGCGTCGTGCGCGGCTACCTGAGCGGCAGCGGCTGGCTCGAGTACCAGGCCACGCAGAGCGTGTGCGGCATCGCGCTGCCCGCCGGCCTCAGCGACGGCGACCGCCTGCCCGAGCCGATCTACACCCCCGCGTGGAAGGCCCCGCTCGGTGAGCACGACGAGAACATCTCCTTCGAGCGAACTGTCGAGCTCGTCGGGGCCGAGGTCGCATCCGCCCTGCGCGACGCGAGCCTCGACATCTTCACCCGCGCATCCGCGATCGCCGAAGCCCGAGGCATCATCCTCGCCGACACCAAGTTCGAGTTCGGCGCGCACCCGGAGACCGGCGAGCTCACCCTCGGCGACGAGGTTCTCACCTCCGACAGCAGCCGGTACTGGGACGCAGCGCTCTACGAGACCGGAGACCGCACCGCCAGCTTCGACAAGCAGATCGTGCGCAACTGGCTGAAGGCCAACTGGGACCCTTCGACGGCCACTCCTCCCCCCGCGCTCCCGCAGGTGATCGTCGAGCAGACGGCCGCCCGCTACCGCGAGCTGATCGAGCGACTGACGGGCGAGTGACCGTGCAGATCCGTCTCGTCGAGTGGGACGACCCCGCCAGCGTCGAGTTCCGCGCCGCCCAGCGCGCCGAGATCGAGGGCCGCTACGGCGGGCCGAGCGAGCCGGGACCGGTGCCGACCGGACTCGACGTGACCACGTTCTTCGTCGCGTTCGACGACGACGGCACCGCGCTCGGCTGCGGCGGACTGCGAGTGCTCGATTCCGACCACGCAGAGATCAAGCGGATGTTCGTTCACCCCGACCACCGCGGATCCGGTGTCTCGACCGCGATCCTGCGGCGGCTCGAGCAGTTCGGGCACGAGGCGGGCTGGTCCCGGCTCGTGCTGGAGACCGGTCTGCTGCAGCCCGACGCGATCCGGTTCTATTCGCGCGAGGGGTATACGCGCATCCCGAACTTCGGCTACTACGCCGACTCCGACGACTCGGTCTGCTTCGAGAGGGTGCTGGTCGCGCACGACCCCGCCGTGGACGTCGTGTGCGAGGGCTGCGAGTAGCGAGCGGATTTCTCGGAAACCGACCAATCCGGATCGAGCACCGCTCCGAATCACTCTCGTGGCGATGGTCCGTTGCCCAGAACGGCGGACCGTCGCCACTTTTCTGCGGGAATAGTTGTAGCATCAACTAAGTTGTAGGTGGTGACTGAAAGGCGGCATCCATGACCGGCAACCAGAACCTCCTCGCGGCTGACACGTCGATGGGCGCGGTGACCCTCAGGGTCGCCGACCTCGACTCCATGACCACGTACTACCGCGACGCCGTCGCGCTCGAGGTGCTGAGCGCCGACGGCGACACCGCCGTGCTCGGGCGGGGTACGACGCCGGTGATGATCCTGGTCTCGGCCCCCGAGCTCAAGAACGCGAGCCCCCGCGACGCCGGGCTGTTCCATACCGCGATTCTGTTCGAGACCGAGGAGGCGTTGGCGGCATCCGTCTATTCGGTCGCTCAGAGGCACCCGCGCTCGTTCACCGGCAGCGCCGACCACCTCGTCAGCAAGGCCTTCTACTTCAACGATCCGGAGAACAACGGCGTCGAGCTCTACTGGGACCGCGACCGCAGCGGATGGAGCTGGGTGCACGGCAGCATCGAGATGGCGACACTCCAGCTCGACCCCAACGAGTTCTTGCAGCAGAACCTCACCGAGCAGGCGGTGCTGCAGCCCGTGATCGGCGGCGCCCAGGTGGGACACGTGCACCTCCAGGTCGGCGACGTCGCCACCGCGCGGGAGTTCTACGTGAGCCGGCTCGGCTTCGAGGCCACCACCTCGTTCGGCGACAGCGCTCTCTTCGTGAGCGCCGGCGGCTACCACCACCACATGGCGATGAACACCTGGAACTCGAGGGGTGCCGGCCCCCGCACGCTCGCCCTCGGGTTGGCGCAGGTGGATATCCGCGTGCCGTCGACGGATGATCTGGGTCGCCTGAGCGAGCGCCTCACGCACTTCGGGCACCAGATCCGCGACGACGGACGCGCCGTCAGCTTCGACGACCCGTGGAACAACCTGATCACGGTGACCGCGGGCGCCTGAACCCGTCCGCCTGATCACCGTCTGGCAGACTCGATGCATGACCTCCACGCTCATCGGATTCGCCGTGCTCGCCGTCTCCCTGGCGTTCGGGCTGGCATCGGCGGCCTGGTTCTCGGCGGCGAACACCGGCGAGCGCCTACCGTACTCTGCCCGCCCCGTGCACAATCCGATGGGCGCCATGGTGCTGCGAGCGGTCGGGGTCGGCATCTCGATCTTCGCTGTGCAGTTCACCCAGCCGCAGTTCGGTTACTGGTCGGTGCTCTTCGTGCTGATCGTCATCGCGCTGCCGCTCGTGATCACGCGGGCGCACAACCGCCGGGTTCTCGGCGGGGCCTGAGTCAGACGCGAGGCGTCCGCGGCGTTGGGGCTACCGGCCCCCCGCCCGGCTCGTTCGCCCCGCCTGTTCGCCCCGCCTGTTCGCCCCGCCGTTAGCCCCGCCGTTAGCCCCGCCGTTAGCCCCGCCCGAAAAGCGTGTGTCACTTCGGGGTGGCGTCACCCCGAAGTGACATTTCAATATCGCAACTGCCGCAGCGGCTGGGCAGGGGCGAGGCAACGCCGAGGCACGGGCGGGTCGTGAAACGGTCGGGTCGAGGTACGGGCGGGTCGAAGTACGGGCGGGTCGTGAAACGGGCGGGTCGTGGAATGGTCTGGTTCTCGGCGAGGCCTGAGTCAGACGCGAGGCCGGTCCGGGTCGCCGCCTCGCGCCCGGACCGGGCTCCGCCGTGCCGCTAGCCTTGGCGGCATGACCAGACCCGTAGCGCTCATCACCGGCGTCGGCCGCACCGTCGGCATCGGCGCCGGAATCGCCCGCACCCTCGCGAACGACGGGTGGGACCTCGCGCTGAGCTACTGGAGCCCCGCCGACGAGGCCATCTTCGGCAGCACCGCGGCGCACGGGCTCGACGAGCTCATCGCCGAACTCGAGGCGAGCGGCGCCCGGGTGGCAGCGGTACCCGCGGATCTGGAGCGGGTGGATGCCGCGGCATCCGTCGTCTCGAACGCCGTCGAGCATCTCGGCCCGGTCGACGCCCTCGTGCTCAGCCATGCCTGGGACATCGACTCCGGGCTGCTCGACACCTCGGTGGAGCAGTTCGACAAGCACTTCGCGATCAACACGCGTGCGAGCTGGATGCTCATCGTCGAGTTCGCGAGGCAGGCCGCGTCGGGCGGCGCGATAGTGGCGCTCACCAGCGACCACACCGCGGGCAATCTGCCCTACGGCGCCAGCAAGGGGGCGCTCGACCGCATCGTCATCGCGGCGGCGAAGGAGCTCGCGGCGCAGGGGATCTCGGCCAACGTGCTCAACCCCGGCCCGATCGACACCGGCTGGATGACGGACGACGTGCGCCAGACCCTCGTCGCGATGCAGCCGAGCGGACGGCTCGGCACACCGGCCGACGTCGCGAACCTCGTCGCGTTCCTGGTGTCGGAGCGGGGCCGCTGGGTCACCGGGCAGCTGCTCACGAGCGACGGCGGGTTCTCGATCTCGATCTGAGGTGCGGTCGCTGAGCTTGTCGAAGCGCCCTTCGACAGGCTCAGGGACCACCCTTCGACAGGCTCAGGGACCGGCCTTCGACAGGCTCAGGGACCGGCTAGACGCGCTCGTCGATCTCCGTGATGACGTCCCACGCGCCGTCCTCCGAGTTCGACAGCACGACGACGTCGAGGTTCTCGGCCACGTAGTGACGCAGGATCCCGCTCGCACCGGCGTTGATCCCGTCTTGGAAGTACGACCGCACAGACCCGTCTTCGTCGAGGTCGAACTCGAGGCCGAACCCGTAGGCGGTCTCCTCGTCGAGCTCGACCTGCGGCAGCAGGAACTCCTCGGTGTACTCCTTGTTGAGCAGCACGCCGCCGCGCACCGCCTCGAAGAACTTGACGAGGTCGGCGGCCGTCGAGTGCGCGCCGCCGTCGGGCGATCCGATCGGCGGGTACGCCAGCTCGTTGCTCACCCACTCCCCCGCGGCGTTCTTGTCCCAGCCCTCGGCGACGCGCGGCGCGGCCTCGCGGCGGTCGTAGAAACCGGAGTCGGTCATGCCCGCCGGGGTGAAGACCTCGTCGAACACGTACTGGCGGTAGGGCACACCGGTGACCTGCTCGAGCGCCATGCCGGCGAGGATGTAGCCGACGTTGATGAAGGCGACCTCGTCGCCCGGGTCGGCCAACGGCTCCTTGTCGACGAACAGGGGCAGGAAGTCCTTCGTCTCCAGGAACGTCTGCACGGGCAGCGCCGCCCAGAACGCCGCGTAGTCATCGCCGTCTTCTTCGTCCGCGTCATCCGCGAGCCCGCTCGTGTGCGTGAGCAGATGCAGCAGGTTCACCTCGATCGGGATGCGCGTGCCCCGGAGGTCGACGTAGTGGTGGATGGATGTCTCGAGGTCGAGGTTTCCGGCGGCGACCTGCTGCAGCACCGCCACGCTCGTGAAGAGCTTGGTGATCGAGGCCGTGTCGAAGCGTGTGTCCATCGTGATCGGCGCGTTCCACCGGCGGCTCGCGAGCCCGGTCGCCGACTCGAAAACGGTGGTGCGGCCCTTGCGGACGAGCACGACCCCGGAGAAGTCGTGCTGCTCGAGAAAGTCGGTGAGGCCTGCGGTATCCATGCGCCGAGTTTACCGAGGCACCTAGCATTGAGCGGTGCCCGCACTCGAGAGACTCAGCCGACTGGCGATGGTGCCCGTGGCGCCGATCCTGCTCGTCCAGGGCCGCAGGCTGCGCCGCGATACGCCCAGACTGGCGGATGCCGCGAGCCCCTGGTCTGGCGAGACCCCGGGTGAGAACCCGCTGAAGTTGCTGGTCTTCGGCGATTCGACCGCGGCGGGCGTCGGCGTCGACTCCCAGGTCGACGGGCTGCCCGGCAACCTCGCGCGCTCCATCTCCGCGCACACCGGCCGCGGCGTGAGGTGGACGGCGATGGGCGAGAACGGCGCCACCGCCCGCGATCTGCTCGAGCGGTTCGTCGACGCCGCGACCGTGGAGAGCTACGACATCGTGTTCCTGACGGTCGGGGCGAACGACGCGCTCACGCTTCGGTCGCGCGCGGCGTTCGGGCGTGACATCCGCTCCCTGCTCGCCCATCTGCGGCAGGCCAGCCCCGACGCGACGATCCTCATGTCGTCGCTGCCGGCGTTCTTCCGCTTCGTGCTGCTGCCGAACCCGCTTCGGTTCAACCTCTACCTGCATTCGCAGAGCCTCGAGTCGGAGGCGCGCTCGATCGTGTCCCGCACGCCGGGTGCGCACATATCGCCGCCCCCGCCGCCGTACACCGACGGGTTCTTCGCGACCGACCTGTTTCACCCGAGCGCGATCGGCTACCGCGACTGGAGCGACTTCGCGGTCGCCGACGCCATCGCGGCCGGGCGGCTGTGAGCACCCTGCGCTCGGTCGAGGAGACGGCCGCCCTCATCGCCGCGCTGCCGAACCCCGGACGCATCGTCGTCGGCATCGTCGGTGCGCCCGGCGCGGGCAAGTCGACCATCGCCGAACGGCTCGTCGCCCTGCTGAACGGCGCCGGTTCCGACACCTCGCCCATGCCCGGCGCCGCGCTGCTGCCGATGGACGGCTTCCACCTGCCGCAGTCACGGCTCGTCGAGCTCGGACGCCGCGACCGCATGGGCGCCCCCGACACGTTCGACGTCGACGCGTTCGCCGCCGTGCTGGCCGCCCTCCGCCCCGCCGCCGCGACCGCCGCCGCCGCCGCCCTCGACGCCGCCGCCGCAGCCACCGGCCTCAACGGAAATTCAGGAGTAACGGTTGTCGCACCGGGCTTCGACCGCGAGATCGAGGAGCCCGTGCCCGCCGCGGTCGTCATAACTCCTGAATTTCCGATCGTGGTCGTCGAGGGCAACTACCTGCTGCTCGGTGACGGCGGCTGGGAGCGGGTCGCACCGCTTCTCGACGCGACGTTCTTCGTGAGCGTCGACCGCGACATCCGCCTCGCCCGCCTCATCGCCCGGCACGAGCGTTTCGGCAAGAGTCCCGCGGATGCGCGCGCCTGGGCGCTCGGACCCGACGAGCGCAACGCCGTGCTCGTCGAGGCCAGTTCGCATGCCGCCACCCACACCATCGCCCTCGGGTAGACTCGTACCCGTCAACCCACGCGCGAGATCCTTGGAGTTACCGGTGCCCACAATCGTCGTCGAGGTCATGCCCAAGGCCGTTCTGCTCGATCCCCAGGGAAAAGCCGTCACCGGCGCCCTGCACCGCCTGGGCAACACCACCATCTCCGAGGTGCGCATCGGCAAGCGCTTCGAGCTCACGGTCGAGGGCCCCGTCGACGAGACGCTGCTCGCCGAGGTGCGCGCCTACGCCGACGACATGTTCTCGAACTCGGTGATCGAAGACGTCGTGAGCATCACGGTGCTCGACCCTTCGACCAGCTCAGGGACCGAGGCCGCCTGATGCGCATCGGCGTCATCACCTTCCCGGGCTCGCTCGACGACCGCGACGCCCAGCGCGCCGTTCGTCTCGCCGGCGCCGAACCCGTCGCGCTCTGGCACGGCGACCACGACCTGCACGGCGTCGACGCGCTCGTGCTGCCCGGCGGCTTCAGCTACGGCGACTACCTGCGCTGCGGCGCGATCGCCGCGCACTCGCCGATCATGGCCGAGGTCATCGACGCCGCGAACTCCGGAATGCCGGTGCTCGGAATCTGCAACGGCTTCCAGATGCTCGCCGAGGCTCACCTGCTCGCGGGCGGGCTCATCCGCAACGACCACGGCAACTTCATCTGCCGCGACCAGGGCCTGCGCGTCGAGAACACGTCGACCGCGTGGACGAACGACTTCGCCGCGAACGCCGAGATCACCATCCCGCTGAAGAACGGCGAGGGCGGGTTCATCGCCGACGCCGACACGATCAACCGCCTCGAGGGCGAGGGACAGGTCGTCTTCCGCTACCTCGGCGTCAACCCGAACGGCTCGATCAACGACATCGCGGGCGTCACGAACGAGCGCGGCAACGTCGTCGGGCTCATGCCGCACCCCGAGCACGCCGTCGAAGAGGGCTTCGGGCCCGACACCGCAGCCGCCATGCGCTCCGGCGTCGACGGGCTCAGCATCTTCACGAGCGCGATCCGAGCACTCGCCTCCGTCTAGATGTCGCTCCCCTGGACCCCGGTCTACCCGATCGTCACCGAACGCCTGGTGCTGCGCCCGCACACGCCCGCCGACCTGGGCGACCTACGGCAGTTCCACTCCGACCCCGACGTCGTGCGCTACATCCCGTGGCCGGTGCGTTCGGAAGAGGAGACCCGGGTCGCCCTGCAGGCCAGGGTCGCGCAGGGCCGCGTCGACGCCGACGGCCAGTGGCTCGTGCTCGCGATCGAGCTGGCCGAGACCGGACAGGTCATCGGCGAGGTGCTGCTCAAGTGCGCGAGCGCGGAGAACGGCGAGGGCGAGCTCGGCTACGCGCTGAACGCGGCGTTCCACCGCCGCGGCTACGCGTTCGAGGCGGCCCACCGCATGCTCTCGCTCGGGTTCGCCGAGTTCGGTCTGGGCCGCATCACCGCGACGCTCGACGCCCGGAACGCGGCATCCGCGGGCCTGCTCGAGAAGCTGGGCATGACTCTGGACTCGGCCGCCCACGACCAGCCGTTCAAGGGTGAGCTCGTCGACGAGCTCACCTACGCCATCGACGCCAAGGACTTCTCATGACCCCCCGCACCCTGTTCCGTGCGCTCGCCCTCGCCGAGACGATCACCTGGACCGCGCTCATCTTCGGCATGGTGCTCAAGTACGTTCTCGTCGTCACCGACGTCGGTGTGAGCCTGGGCGGCGCGCTGCACGGGTTCTTCTTCCTCGCCTTCGCCGCGAGCGCCGTCGTCGTCGCCGTCAACCAGCGCTGGGACGCCCGCACCACGCTCATCGCACTGGCGAGCGCCGTGGTGCCCTACGCGACGATCCCGGTCGAGCGCTGGCTCGAACGCCGCGGCAGCCTGAAGGGCGGCTGGCGTCGCGAGGCGACGGACGATCCGAGGGACTCCGCACTCGCCAGCCGGATGCTCCGCTGGGCTCTCGCGAACACGTTCCTGTTCACGGCGATCGCCGTGCTCGCCGTCGTCGCGGTGTTCGCGGCACTTCTGGTGCTCGGCCCGCCGGGCGGCGGCGAGGCGTAGGCCACACCGCTAGCGCAGGCGCAGCTCCCGGTCGCGCGCGGCGCTCGCGTCGTCGATGACGGGGATCGCCGAGGTCAGCTGGGTGGCGCGCTCCTCCGCCTCGGGGCTGCCCGTGAACAGGCCGACCTGGTCGGTGTGGGTCTTCTCGACCACCATGGCCTTCGTGCGCGGCTGCTCCTCCACCATCTGCACGCGCGTGCGGGGAATCGCCCCCGGGTCCTGCGCCTGCAGCCACTCGACCATCTCCTCGCGCACGAAGCAGCGGAGATCGAACAGTGTGGGCGCATCCACCGCCGTCACCAGAATGCGCACCCGCACGAAGCCGGCCGTCGCGTCGGTGACCTGCAGCACGCTCGCCCGGCCGTCCCAGATGGTGGTGCGCGCGAGGATCTTCTCGAGCTCGACGCGCATCGCGGCCGGGCTCACCCGCCAGTCGAGGTCGATCTCGATCGATCCGAGCAGCTCGGAGCTCGACCGCGTCCAGTTCTCGAACGGCGTCGACGTGAAGTAGGTCGAGGGAAGCACCATGCGGCGGTCGTCCCAGATGTGCACGACAACGTAGGTGAGGGTGATCTCCTCGATGCGGCCCCACTCCCCCTCGGCGATGACCACGTCGTCGACCCGGATGGCGTCGCTGAACGCGAGCTGCACGCCGGCGAAGACGTTAGCGAGGGTCGACTGCGCGGCGAGGCCGGCGACGATCGACACGATTCCGGCGCTGGCGAGCACGCTGGCGCCCACGGCCTGAACGCCGGGGAACGTCAGCAGGATCGAGCCGGCGGCCACGATCACGATGACCGCGTAGGCGAGGCGGCGCACGATCGCCAGCTGGGTCTGGATGCGGCGTGCCACCCGGTTGTCGGGAACGTCGATGCGATACCGCCCCATGCCGAGCTCGATCGCGAAGCCGACGATCGCGCCCACGAACCAGGCGCCGACCGCGATCAACAGGATGAGGAAGAGATGGTTCACCCAGGCCATGCCCGGCATGGTCAGGGAGATCGCGATCCAGACCGCGATGACGACCAGCAGCAGCCGGTAGGGATGGCGCGCCTTCGTGGTGAGGGCGCGCGGCCACTCTCGGCGCTTGGTCGCCGCGAGCACGATGAGCTTGGTGACGACGGCCACGGCGAGCGCGGCGACGAGCGCGATGGCCACGGCGACGGCGAGGCCGAGCCAGGAATGCCAGTCGAACATGAGTCTCCTCTAGGGTGGGGGGGGATTCCGCGCACCGTCGAGCGACTACCGTTCAAGGGTAGCGGCGGCGGCCTGTGGCCGTGCTGCGTGCGCGGGCGTCGCCTCGCCTCGCGCCGCCCCCGCGCCCGCCCGCCGTGCCGTAAATTTGCGGGAGAACGACTTAACCAGCCCGAGCTACGTCGATATGCCGCAAATTTGGGCTGAGCGCGGCCGCCTGTGGAGAACATCGGCGGGTGCCGCCTAACCTACGCCACCCTGAACCGTGACCAGTCGTAAGAAGCTTCCCCCGACGTTCGTCGTCGAGCCATTCCGGGTCAGCGCAGCATCGTCGGCCGGCGTGGACGAGGGCCGCCTGCGTGGACGGGATCTAGAACGCCCGTTTCACGGAGTGCGCCTGGTCGCCGGCTCGCAACCAGACACGGGGCGCAACTACGGCCGCTTCGCCAATGCGCGAGCCGCGGAAGAGTTCGCCGCGCTTGTCCGTCGCTGCCTCGCCTATTCGCTGATACTGAAGCCCGGACAGTTCTTCAGCCACACGACGGCTGCGCGGCTCTGGAAGGCTCCGCTGCCGACGTCGTTCGACAGCGCCGAACCCATACACGTGTCAGTTGAGGCTCCGCGCCGGGCCCCTGAAGGGCGAGGTACAGTCGGGCACCAGGTTTCTGCGGGTCGCGCACGCGTTTTGGACCGCTTCGGCTTCCCCGTCGGTGATCCGGCTTCGACATGGATCTCGATCGCGCCGATGCTCAGCCTGGACGACCTGGTCGCGGTCGGCGACCACCTCGTGCTCGACCCTGCGGTGCTCGACCCCTACGACGTGAGGCCGCACTGCTCCCTCGCCGACCTTGAAGCCCGGGTGAGGATGCCCCGCGGCACCGGGTCCACGGCAGCAGCTGCTGCCATCAGGCATGTCAGGCACGGCGCCGAATCGCGGCCCGAGACCTTGTTGCGACTGCTCCTGCTGCGAGCAGGGCTTCCCGAGCCGGAGCTGGGGCGGGATCTCTACGGTGCCAACGGACGCTGGCTCGCACGCGTCGACCTGTACTTCGACGAGTGCGAGCCAGCGTGGAGTACGACGGCGAGCAGCACCGCGAGAACAGTCGGCAGTACGACCGCGACCAATCGCGCATCGAAAGTCTGCTCAGTGCGGGGTACGGGTTGGTCAAGGTCAGGAAGTACCAGTTGTTCCAGCGCCCGGAAGTCGCGGTGGATAGGGTCTCCAGTGCGCTGAGCGCCCGCGGATGGACACGATAGGCCGCCGCGACCCATCCTTTTCGCGCACCTGCAGCAAAGATTTGCGGCAAAACGACTTTTGCCTGACCGGATAGGTCGATCTGCCGCAAGTTTCGCCGTTGGCCAGGGGCGGGCAGCCCCCCGTGCCACGCGGGCAGGCCCCAGGTACTCCGCGGGCGGTCAGACAGAGGGGCACCCCCGCCCGCACTGCGCCCCCGGTGCGGCCGCCGGTAGACTGGGGGCTTCCGGCATCCGTCAACTCTGGGAGTTTTCTAATCGTGACCGTTACCACCCCCTCCCGCGGCGTCGCCGATACC
>Ga0247803_1000593_pt1 | contig 19453 bp, 15 predicted proteins | sample UWRJL014104B1_FD_180928 | JGI IMG/M metagenome (GOLD analysis project Ga0247803, IMG submission 180928) | Plant litter microbial communities from Arlington Agricultural Research Station in Wisconsin, United States - UWRJ-L014-104B-1 | ecosystem: Environmental > Terrestrial > Plant litter >...
CAGTTAGAAACAAAATTATACATCGGGTTTTTGCAGTAATAAAAAACCAAAGACCTTATCAAAAAGATTTGGTTTTATCATAGAAATCGCAATGACGGTACGTATACATTAATCCATCCACAACTTTCAAAAAACTTTAAACCTGAAACTTTAAACTAAACTTAAAGAATATGCTTTTGCGCTTTATATGATGAACGTACCAGCGCACCGCTCTCTACATGCCGGAAGCCCATTTCAAGGCCGATGGTCTCGTATTTTTTAAACTGGTCGGGCGTGATGAATTCTTTTACCGGCAGGTGCTTTTTGCTCGGTTGCAGGTACTGGCCTATAGTCAATACATCCAGCTTTACGTTGCGTAGGTCTTCCATGGTTTGCAGTACTTCAGCTTCGGTTTCGCCAAGCCCAAGCATTATGCCTGACTTCGTACGGTTAATACCGCTTGTTTTAAGGTAGTTAAGCACCTCAAGGCTGCGTTCGTATTTTGCCTGTATGCGCACCTCGCGGGTTAGCCTTTTTACGGTTTCCATATTGTGCGAAACCACCTCTGGGTGTACTTCTATAATACGGTCGATGTTGCGGGTTATGCCCTGAAAATCGGGTATAAGGGTTTCAAGGGTAGTGGTAGGGTTCATCCTGCGGATGGCCTTAATGGTCTCTGCCCAAATGATAGAGCCCATATCTTTAAGGTCGTCGCGGTCTACGCTGGTTATAACCGCGTGTTTAATGTTCATTATTTTAATAGAACGTGCCACTTTTTCGGGCTCATCCCATTCTACGGTTTCAGGCCGTCCGGTTTTTACGCCGCAAAAGCCGCACGATCGGGTGCACACATTACCCAGTATCATAAACGTAGCGGTGCCTTCGCCCCAGCATTCGCCCATGTTAGGGCAGCTGCCCGATGTGCATATCGTGTTAAGCTTGTATTTGTCTACAAGCCCGCGCAGTTCGGTATATTTTTGGCCGGTGGGCAGTTTTACCCGCAGCCATTTGGGTTTTTGTGTAAGCAGGCCGTTTTGTGCTACGGGCCTGTGGGTATCTAAAACAGTTTCCATACAGTCAAAATCAGGGTACAAAGATACTACATTATTAGTAAAAAGGATTGTGCTTATTTTTACAATACCGACAAAAATGCGCCTTGATTTTTAAGGGAAATTTTTGCCACTGCCCGAACGATAGTGAACTGGCGTAGCAATTGCACGAATTTCTCGAATTGGGTAATTTTGAGATAATGTTATTAGAAGATTTAAACGAATCTGAATTTGTGAAATTTGGGGCTTATTTTTTTCAAAAACAAGGTAGGGTAAAAAACGTTGTAGCTGTTTTTACAAGAAAAATTCTTACATTAACCACTTAATTTAAATCATTTGCTATGAAAAAAATTTTGCTTTTTGCCGTTTTGGCTTTTGCAGCGATAGGCTGCCAGGATGATGAGGCGCAAGCTATTGACCCTGTTACTATTGAATTTTCCCAGGTAGGGAAAAGTGAATTATACGGTAACGGCGAAGAAGACATTGAGGGCGGTAACCTTGTTATAAATTCTGATACGGAATGGCAGGCAATGCTTACCCAAATGGCCACAGTAAACCCGTTGCCGGATGGTTTTAGCGCCGATGTAGACTTCTCGCAATTTACGGTAATAGCCGCTTTTGACCCTATACGACCCAATGGTGGGCATTCTATTGATATTGTTTCGGTAATTGAAGCAGACAGGGAAATAACGATAAATGTAAATAACTTAGGTCCTGAAGGCGGTAATGCCACCTTAGTAATGACACAGCCTTATCACATCATCAAGATACCTAAAACTACTTTGCCTGTAGTTTTTGAATAGTAGTGTTTGAATAAATCGTAACTGAACGTGATAAAAAAAAGCCCCGAAAGGGGCTTTGCTATTTAAATATGGTGGGTTAGTTTATGGTAACTGTTATAGGCAGGTTGTAAGCGGTGCGCACCGGCTTACCGTTCTTTATTCCCGGTTTCCACGAGGCTTTCATGCTGTTAAGCACCCGCATGGCTTCTTTGCCCAGGCCAAGGCTTTGGTTAGGGTCGCGCAGTATCTTTACATTGGTCATGCTGCCATCTTTTTCAATTACAAACGATACATACACCTTTGCCGTCATAGGGTCTGCTTCCGGCACGCGGTACTTGCGGCCTATTTCCCGGTAAAAGGCTTCCATACCGCCTGGGTATGCCGGCATTACATCTACCATGTTTGCATCGGTCGTCCCTTCCGGCTCTACCGCTTTAGGGTTGTTGCCCGTGCCGCCTTCTACACCTGCGCTAACACTCATCGGGTTTCCGCCGGGTTTTCCTTCTGTAGTTTCCGGTCCGGGGTTGGCATTTTTAAAATCTTTAATATGCGGAGGGTCAGGCACCGGTTCACTAGTGGCCACAAGCTTTTCATTAAACTTTATGGTGTTTTCTGCCGGTGGCGCGGGTGCGGCAGCCTGTTCTATCGGTTCGGGCTTAGGAGGCTCTGCTTTGGGAGTTTCGGGTTGTACAAAAATTTCTTCTTCCGGAAGATTATCTACTTGTAGGATTTTGCCTTTTGAGTCTATAACATCTACCTGCGCCGTGGGATTAAAATAATTTATCCCCACCGGAATTGCCGTGGCAGTTGCCATAAGTGCAATACCACTAAAAAGGGCAATCATAGTGGTTTTAGAGTCTTGTTTGCGCAGCTGGTATGCACCGTAGCTCTGGTTGCGCCCCTCGAACACGAGGTCGATCCAGCCGTTGTTGAAGATATTCATTTTTGACATAATAAATAAAGGTTTTAGGTTTGTAAATATGTAAACAACTATAACGATATAGTGATTACGTGTAGTATGTTCTAATTACAAAACAAATGTAGCCCGGTTATTAAAACCTTTTTTGCAGAATGGGTAAAACGGGTAGTTGACTTGGTAAAAACAAAAAGAACCTTGGACTGAAAAATGAGGTAATAATAGTTTTACACAAGAGTACTTAACAATGTGCAATACTTCGCCCTAAAGTTGAATATTTTGCTGCAAAAAGTGGAAGATAAATTTACTTCTTTAAAATTTCCAGCAGCAATTTTTTTGCCCGTAAAATTTTTACTTTTATGTTGTTTAACGGCTCATTGAGCTGATCCGCTATTTCCTGGTACGTCATTTCCTGGAAATAACGTAATTGTAATACCTCCTGGTATTGTGGTTTCATCTGCCTGATGCAGCCCAGCAGGCGCGACAGGTTTTGCTCCTTGATAATTTCGTCCTCGGCAGTGGGGGAGCTGTCGGCAATATTGCGTGCGCTGCGTTCCTGCTCCTCGGTAGTTTCTACAAAAAGCGACGATTTTTTTTTGCGCAGCAGGTCGATATGCACATTCTTGGCAATGGCAATCAGCCAGGTATTAAAGGCATACTCAGGGTTGTAGGTTGTAATACGGTCAAACGCCTTGGCAAAGGTTTCTATAACTATATCCTCGGTATCGGTTTCGTTCTGGGTACGCTTTAGCATAAAGGCGTATACTTCGTTCCAGTAAAAATCGAGCAAAAAGGTAAAGGCAACCTGGTCGCCCGTTTTAGCTTTTTCTATATTTTCCAGTATGTGCCGGGAATTTATTGCCAATGTGCCTTTTTTGAAAATGCGTTAACCATAACGAGATATAGTTGCGTGAAGATAAGCATTATTTCCATAAAAGGGAACCAGTAAATGGTGTCTTTTTCGTTGAGTTTTGCCGCGCTTTGTGCCATTACTATCCAGCACAGCAAGTAGCGGAAGGCGATAACCGGCACCAGCACCATCCAGTTAAATTGCAGTATAAGCAGCGTTGCCATAAGCGCGAAGAACAGCGCCTGCAGCCATACGAATATTTTTAGCTTTACCTGGTCGGCCGTTTTAAAGAACGAAAGCGTGTAGGCAGCCTTGCGCTTCTCCTGTACCCAGGTGCTGAATTTTACCGGGGCATCGCCATAGGTAAAACTCTCGGGCGTGTAGCAAACTGCGGTGTTTTTAGGTGTGGCAGCCTCATTTATAAAAAGGCTGTCTTCGCCGGTGCGGATGTTCATGTGGTTAATGTAGCCGTTGCGCGAAAAAAATTCCTCTTTTTTATAGCCAAGGTTGCGGCCGTCGCCGCTGTAAGGCGCGCCCAGTTTAGCCCAGGCAAAGCACTGCGTAGCATTTATTAGCGCGTCAAACCGTATGAGTTTGTTTAATAGCGAATTTTTTACCAAACGGTAAGCACTAAAGCCCAGCACTATGGTTTTACTCATGGTAAACTGCGATGCCATGTGCATAATCCAGTCCGCACTGGCGGGTTCATATTCTGCATCTATAAAGAGCAGGTATTCCTTTCGGGCGGCTTTAATGCCCAGTGTATAAGCGTATTTTTTATTGCCCCAAAAGGCCTCGTTATTCTCTACTTTTATGAGGCGCACGTTGTGGTGGTTTTTCTCCAGTTCCTCCAGCGCGTCGATGGTTTCGTCGCCCGATGCATTGTCTATAAGCAGCACCTCAAAATCAGGGTAATTCTGGCTTACCAGCTGCGGAATAAGTTTTTGCACGCTCGCGTGGTTGTTTTTAACCAGCACCAAAACCGAAACAGGCAGCTTTTTTTGGGTAACCTGCTGCTGCCCGGAAAATATAAATTTACCGAATATACCCAGGTAATAAGCAAGTTGCAATACTATTACTCCCACAAAAACATAAAAAATAACGATTGGCATAAAGGCAATTTAATTTTGCCGCAAAAGTAGCGAAAAGTATTTAATTGTTTATGGTTCATAGTTCATTGTTAGAAGAGCAGCTAAAATGTTTTTGCCAACAACCGACAACTATCAACCAACAACCAGGCTAAACCACATTTACCTCGGCTTCAATTGCAATCCCGAAAGTGTCAAGCACCGTATCCTGTATTTTTTTAGAAAGGGCCAGCAGCTCTGCGCCGGTAGCATTGCCGTAGTTAACCAGTACCAATGCCTGGCGCGCGTGTACACCCGCATCGCCATAGCGGCTGCCTTTAAACCCACACTGCTCTATGAGCCAGCCGGCGGGCACTTTTACCTCAAAGTCGTTTAGCGTGTAGTGCGGCATCTGTGGATGCTTTATGTACAATTCCTCAAACTGCGCTGCGGTAATAATAGGGTTTTTAAAGAAGCTGCCACTGTTGCCCAGTTCCTTCGGGTCGGGCAGTTTGCTCCGGCGAATGGCCGTTATGGCCGCGCCTACATCTTTAATGGTAGGTACGGTAATGTTCTGTTTGGTCAGCTCGGCAGCAATGTCACCGTAGGAAGTGTTTATCTTATGGTTGGTTTTGGTAAGTGCAAACGTAACCGATGTGATAACATACACCCCCTTAAGCCTGCCTTTAAATACGCTTTCGCGGTAGGCAAATTCGCAATCAGCGTTGGTAAAGGTTGTAACCACTTGTGTGGCAATATCCATGGCTTCACAACTTACCATGGTGTCTTTTATTTCGGTTCCGTATGCGCCTATGTTTTGTATGGGTGTAGTGCCTACGTTGCCGGGAATAAGCGACAGGTTCTCGATACCGCCGTAGCCCTCATTAATACAATGCTGTACAAACCCGTGCCAGTTTTCGCCGGCCATGGCTTTTAAGTGCACCGTTTTTTCGTCCTGCCGCACTACGGCTATACCCTTAATATTTACATGTATTACCAGCGCTTTAATATCCTGCGTAAGCAGCATGTTACTGCCTCCGCCCAGTATAAAAAGGGCTTTGCCCGCGTTTTCTTTTAGCACTTCGGCAAGTTCTGCGACGGAGGTAACCGAAACAAATTCTTTCGCATTTGCGGCAATGCCAAAGGTGTTAAGGTCTTTAAGCGGGTAGTTTTTCAGGATTTCCATTGCGGCATACGGTTTAATTGCGGGTGCAAAAGTAAGGTTTTACCCTTCGGTAGTAAGGGCACGGTTTAAAAATTCGATAAGCGGCTTTAGCACAATGAGTTTTTGGGCGGTGTCTTTCACAAACGTTTTGCTTAGCAGCTCCTTATTACTAACCTGAAATGTAGCGAGGTAGCATTTTAGTTTCAGGAACTCAATAGCCGGATGGGCTTTGTCAAAATCTTTGGGTGCCGATTTTAACACCATGCCTTCGCCCTTCTCAAAACCGCCGTATATTTTTTTGAATTCCGGTTCGGCTACAATTTCTTCCAGTTCTTCATAAAAGCCGTCTATCTCGCGGCGCACTTTTTTAAGGTCGGCGGCCTCCGGGAAGTACAGCCCACCACCGGCAAAGGCAGTACCGTTTTCTATATGCACATAGTAGCCTGCCATGTTGGTGTTCTTTTTGCCCTCGCACATCCATATACCCATATGGGTTTTGTAAGGCGTTTTATCTTTGCTAAAACGGATGTCGCGGTTAATGCGGTACGAGCAGTCTTTAAACTCCAGCTGCTCCAGCGTATCATCCAGTGGTTTCATTTCTGCCAAAAACTCCTCTACAGTATTGCGATAATCGTTTTTATAATGCTCATAGCGTTCCGGGTTGGCCTGAAACCAGTCGCGGTTATTGTTGTTTTTTAGGTCTTCAAGAAACTGAAGCGTATCTTTTGTTATCATAAGATAAAAGTAATTATAAATTAGGAATTACGAATTACGAATTGTCAATTCCACTTAATCATCGCTCTCCAATTCTAGTATAATTTCGTCCATAGCTTCTTTGTAATCGTGAAAAGTTTCATCGCCATTTTTTATAGCCTTAAGCCTTCTGTCAAGTTCTTTTTTATGCCATTTTGGTATTTTCATAGGAGTAAATTTTATCAAAACAATTATAAAATCGAACATCTAATATGTTGAAATACTATAACTTAAAAACACTGTAGCTCTCATGCGTTTGCTTTACAATTGCCTCGGTACGCTCGTTATGCGTATCGCTTATAAATATCTGCCCAAACACATTATCATTTATCATCTGCACTATTTTTGCCACGCGGGTTTCGTCCAGCTTATCAAAAATATCATCAAATAATAGTATGGGCAGTACGCCGCCCTGCTGTTTCATAAACTCAAATTGCGCCAGCTTTAGCGCTATAAGGTAACTTTTTTGCTGCCCCTGGCTGCCAAATTTCTTTATCGGGTGGCCATCTATCTCAAAAAGCAGGTCATCTTTGTGTATGCCTACGCTGGTATATTGCAGCACACGGTCGCGCGGCAGGCTTTCCTCCAATAGGGCAGAGAGGCTTCCGTGGTGCAGGTGGCTGTCGTAGGCCAGGCTTACGTTCTCGCCGCCGCCAGTTATAATCGTATGGTGCTTGTTAAAAATAGGGGTAAAGGCATCGAGGAACGCCTTGCGCTTTTCAAAAATATGCTGCGCCATGCCATCGAGCTGGGCATTGTATATATATAAGGTGTCACGGTCAAAGGTGTGGTTAAGGGCAAAATACTTAAGCAGGGCATTGCGCTGCTGCAGCACCTTTTGGTAATTAATTAACTCTTGTAAATACACCGGGTCTAATTGCGCTATTACACTATCCAGAAATTTACGGCGGGTTTCGCTGCCCTCGGTTATCAGGTCGCTGTCGTAGGGCGAAATAATTACCAGCGGGATAAAGCCCACGTGTTCGCTAAATTTATCGTATGCCTTACCGTTGCGCTTCAGCATTTTCTTCATGCCTTTTTTAAGGCTGCACACCACCTGCTCGGTGCGGCCGGCTTTTTCAAATGTGCCGTCTATTACAAAAAACTCTTCGCCGTGGCGTATATTTTGTATGGCAAGTGGGTTAAAATAGCTTTTTCCGTAAGCCAGGTGGTATATGGCATCGAGTACATTTGTTTTCCCTACGCCGTTTTTTCCTGTAAAACAGTTTATCTTAGGGTCAAACTGATAGGTAGCCTCAGCTATATTTTTGTAGTTAAGGAGCAATAAACTTTGTAAATACATACTTTTAACAGGCCTGAATATGAAAATCTTCCAGTGTTTGGGAGTATTTTTTATATAAGCCGCAAATTATTGAAAAATATCGACACAAAGGCCTTTTGTTTTTAAATAAAAATTTTAATTTTGCGCACACTAAAATATAGTAAATGGCAACATATAATAAGAGAGGCTATAAAGCGCCGAAACCAGAGGAAGAAAAGGAAGCAGTAGAAGTGCAGCCCGTTGAAGAAACGTTTGAAGGGCACAGTACAACTGCCGACGTATTTAATACGCTGGACCAGGGAGCCTCTAAAACCGAAGCATGGGTAGAAAAAAACCAGAAGCTTATATATATAGTTATAGGCGCCGTTGCACTGGTAACCATAGGCTACTTGTTTTATGACAAATTTGTAGTTACCCCTAAAGAAGAAGAGGCTGCTAACGAAATGTTTCAGGCAGAGCAGTACCTGGCACAGGCGGTTACAGCACAAAAATCTCAGGACTCTTTATACAACCTTGCCCTTAATGGCGGCGAAGGTAAATTTGGTTTCCTTGCAATAATTGACAAATACAGCGGTACCGATGCGGCCAACCTTGCAGAATACTGTGCGGGCACGGCTTACCTTAACACAGGTAAATATAAAGATGCCGTAGCGCATTTTGAAAATTTTAGCACTAAAGATGAAATACTAAATGCCTCTAAACTGGGCGCTACCGGAGATGCGTTTGTGCAGCTGGGCGGTAACGAAAACCTTGAAAAAGGCCTTAAGTATTATGTTGACGCCGCAAAAGCCAGCGATAACAATGTGTTTACCCCGCGTTTCCTTTTCAAGGCAGGGCAGGTAGCACTTGGCCTTAATAAAAAAGAAGACGCGCTTAAGTACTTTAAGGAGATTAAAGAAAAATATGAAACGTCTCAGGAAGGCATGTCTATAGACGCTTACATAGCCGGGTTAGAGTAATATGGCAACAGAGAATAAAAATTTATCCCATTACGATAAAAGCACAATCCCAAACGCGAAAGATTTTCGGTTTGGGATTGTTGTTTCAGAGTGGAACGAAACCATTACAAACGGCATGTACCAGGGCGCGCTCGACACGCTACTGGATAACGGGGTGCCTGATGACAATATTATTACCCTTAGCGTTCCCGGCAGCTTTGAGCTGGTGTACGGCGCTAAGAAAATGATTGAAACAAAAAACGTTGATGCCGTTATAGCAATAGGCAGTGTAATACAGGGCGAAACGAAGCACTTTGATTTTGTGTGCGAAGCCGTTTCGCAGGGTATTAAAGACCTTAATGTGCAAACGGATGTGCCGGTAATATTTTGTGTACTTACCGATAATACCCTGCAGCAGGCCATAGACCGGAGCGGGGGTAAGCATGGCAATAAAGGCACCGAAGCAGCAATTGTGGCAATTCGTATGGCAGCCATTAAAAAACACTTTTAACCTACACTTTTTGTTTACAATACATCACAAAAAAACCATTCTCAGGCAGAATGGTTTTTTTTGTTTAACTAAATATTAACTTATTAAATTAATATTTGCATTTTAATTTGTAAGAATAACCTCTGTTATTTAATAATTAAATAAAGCTAATCTCTGTAAACTGGCTTAAAGGTTGAATTTTTGAGAATAAACGGTAATTAGTAGTTATAAAATAGATTATGTGTAAAATACCTGTTAATAGGTATTTTTTATTCCCACATCTTTTTATAAGTTTACCCTTCCTAAAATTGACCATTGTAGGAAATTATTTATCCGCTGACCACGGAGAAATTTGTACTATTTAAATCGACTTACTTATATGAAAATTTTTACCCCTAAATTTAAGTGGCATCGTACCCTGTTGGTATTGTATGTTTTGCTCTTAAAAGCGTCTTTGGTTTCGGCCCAGGCTACTATTGATAATCAAACTTTTAGTGGAAACGCTATTCCGGCCGGGTGGACTGCAACTAATGTTGTGCCATCTTCGGGCTATGTAAGTTTTACTGCGGTAAATGCTTCGCTAACCACACCATCATACAACCTGTCGGCCTTTAACAGTGTAAGCTTAACGTTTGAACTGGCAAATACCGGCGTAGAAAACGGAGGCCCCCTTACGGTAAGCATATCGGGCGATGGCGGCCTTACCTGGACCGCGCAAACGTTTAATTCGGCTACACCCTCCGGTACTACTTTTGCCGGTAGCGGCCCTACGGCCATCACAGTGGCGGGCAGTACGGTAAAAATTAACTTTACAAGGCTGGGAGGTACCGGCCCGCTTAAATTCAGGCAGTTTAACTTACAAGGTGTTTACCAGCCTGTACTTTCACTATCGGGTAGCCTTACCGAAGATACACTAAATAGCAGTATAATAGTTGCAGAACTTTCTGCCGGGCATTTTGTCCCGGTGCTTAACCAAAACCTTTTTAGCCTTACCGGCGCCCCTGCGGGTACCTTTATTGCATCGGTAGTGCGCAACAGCGATATAAAGGCCACCATAACCATAGGGCATAACGGTACCGATTTTGACACTAACTTTAACCTGGGCATTTCGGCAGATGCGAGCCAGTTTGTGCAAAACATTGCGGTAGCATCTGCAAATACACTGCCGCTTACCGCCCATGTAGAAACCATTACCGCCACACCTTTAGTAAGGAACGGCCTAAACTATTATACAGGCGCGGGCCCATCGCCTGCCAAAAGCTTTACGCTAAGCGCTGCCTCCCTTGCGCCCGGCAGCGGTACACTTTCAATAATAGGCAACACCCACTACGAGGTGTCTACAACAAGCCCGTCTTCAGGCTTTGCAACTAACGGAAGCATTAGCTTTAATAATAACACGCTGGCCACAACTACTTTTTATGTAAGGCTTAAGGCCGGGCTTGCCGAAGGTAATTATACTAACGAGGCAATAGCCATAACAGGGGGTAAAGCCACGCTACTTGTAGTGGCTAACGGTAAGGTACTGGGCACTACTGCTACTAACGACCTTTGTGCTAACCAGGAAAGCCTTGATGTTATTGATGCCGATGTAGCGGGCACACTGGCAGGTGCTACGTATACAGCCATAACAGGCGGCGACGGCAGCCCCGATGTGTGGTACAGGTTTAACGCCACATGTGCCGGTACATACAGTATTGCACTTTCCGGTTTTAGCGGCGATGCAAACCTATACCTTTACCAGGGCAGCTGCCCTTCGTCGGCGGCAAGTGCTGTCGCCTCGGCACAAACAGGTAACGCAACCGAAACTATAGAGTATCTTATTACACAACCAGGCTTTTATTATATAAGGGTGGCTGCCGCCGATGTGGCTGCGCAGGGCGCTTTTAGCATCAACCTGCACAAGCCGGCCGAAGCCCCGTATGCTAACCAGGTTAGCCTGTCTGCCATAGCCCTTAACAGCGTTACGGTAACAGGGGTGCCACAAATAGCTTGCGGTACCACAACTTATGGTATAGAATACAGCACGGTAAGCAACTTTACACCCGGCACAGGCACAGCTGTTGCAGGAGGCGCGCTTGCCGGCGGTATGTATACACTACTGCTTAACGGCCTTGCCGATGATACCACATATTACATAAGGGGATGGGAACAAAATACCACCGGAACAGGATATACGGCTGAACAGCAGTTTACCACACTACAGCCGGTACTGGGCAGCTATGCGGTAGCCCCTCCGGTAGGGCAGCCCGCCGCTAATGCCGCTATGTCAGGCTTTACCTCAAAATGGTTTAAAGACGGCGAACATAATTTTGTGGTAAACGTAAGCACGTTGCCTGCCTTTGATACCACTGTGTTTAGCGAAGGCTTTGCCGGCTTTACCGGTGATGGCACGACAGCAATAACTACACCTGATACGTTTTTTGGCCAGGCGGGTTGGGATGTTTTACATACCTATGATGCAAATGGCAGCGCCCTTGTGGGCAGCGGTAGCCAGAATGGCCATATAACTTCGCCTGCCATAGACCTTTCCGGCACCGGAGATACATTTATATCTTTTGATGTACAGAAATTTGAAAACCAAAATACCGTTGTACAGTTGTTATATGATGCAAACGGCGATGGCAACTGGGTGCAGCTTGGCACTGATATAGCACTGCTTCCAGAGGTTCAAACTTTTAGCTTTGCCATTACAGGCGGTACCGCAACGTCTAAATTTAAAATACAATCTGCAAATGCAGCACCGGGCAAAAGGTTTTATGCAGGCAACATTGCTATAAAACGCTTTAACGGAACCAGCCAGTATATAGATTATGCCACTGCACAGGTAAGTGCGCATGCGGCAACCGTAAACAGTATAAACGGCTATATATACAGCAAAGCCCAGGAAGGCCTTACGGTGGGCACTACTTATTACTATAGGGTGCGTGCTGAGAACGAGGGCATTTATTCGCTGCCTTCAGAAACCATAACGGTAAGCACACTTGCCGCAGATATACAAGGCGGCAGGCTATATGTAAAAAAGGGCAGCACAGGTACAGGCGAAAGCTGGGCCAGCGCCATAGGCGAGGTTGCCGATGCACTGCACTATGCTAAAACGCTGAATGAGCTTGCTGCCGGTACAGTTAAAGAAATATGGGTAGCCGGAGGTAAATACAGGCCTTTATATACAGCCGATACCGATAGCAATGTAAACCCAGACGACCGTAACAATGCTTTTGTACTCTTAAACGGGGTATCGCTTTATGGCGGGTTTAACGGTACTGAAACATCTCTTGATGCACGTACTAACATGCCCACAGCGGGCAACGGCCTTGAAACCGTGCTTACCGGTAAAATAGGTGAAGACGCAGATAGCGATAATGCCTACCACATTGTAATTGCCACTAATATAACCGATGCCGAAACAGTACTTGATGGATTTGTAATACGCGACGGCCGTGCAACCGGTACGGGTGAGATAATAAGCGATGGCGTAACCATACCGCAGCACAGTGGCGCGGGTATTTACAACCATAACAGCAACTATAAATTAAAAAATATATTACTGGAGTTTAATATTGCCGATAGTACAGGCGGTGCGGTATATAACATACAATCTAACGCCGCGCTTGCTTTTAAAGATATAGAGATAAGCGCTAACCAGGCCGCAATAGGCGCGGGTGTGGCAAATATTGAGGCGAGCCCGGTATTTAACAATGTGCTTATAAAAAGTAATATTGCTACCACATCCGGCGGTGGGTTGTTTAACAGCAATTCGGCGGCAGCTTTAAAAGATGTAAGGATAATTTTAAATACCGCGCAAATAGGTGCGGGCGTATACAGCCAGCTGTCTACAAGTACCGTGTTTACTAATGTAAGCATAAGCAATAACACTGCAGCGCTATATGGAGGGGGTATTTATATAGAAAGCGATACAGAACCAGGTTATAAAGGGTATGACGTTTTTACAAACTGTATTTTTAATACTAACACAGCCGGCGAAAAAGGCGGGGCTTTATATTACTATAATGGTGCGGGTAGCATAGGGAATGAAGGCCCGGTGTTTACAAACAGTACTTTTTATGGCAATGAGGCCACCACACAGGCTAATTTTTTATACTATGATTATGCTGCGGACAATGTAACCGCAATGCAGTTTAGGAACAGCATTATAATAAACCCACAAACGGGCAGCTTTATTGCAGGCAGTGCAAATTCAGGTATCGACCAGATGGTTTTCCAAAAAGTGCTTACAAACCAGCTGCACCTGGGTACTAACTTTAATTCGGGCAACAACCAGTTTTCTGCCGACCCTTTATTTACAGATGCGGGTGCCGCCGATTTTACACTGACACCTGAAAGCCCGGCAATAAACAAAGGTGCCGCGGAATATTACAATGCGGGAATTTTGCCCGACCTGCATGCTGTTACCTTTGACTATGACAACAACGACCGTGTATATGATGGCATTATAGACGTGGGCGCTTATGAGTGGCAGGGCTACCAGCCGTGTGCCCAATCAACAACGTGGGATGGTATAGAATGGAGCAACGGCGAACCTGCTACAGTAGAGTACTCGGCCATTATAGAAGCCGATTATACAACCACGGGTAACCTTACAGCATGCAGCCTTTATGTAAATTCCGGCATATTAACAATAGCGCAGGGGCATACATTTACCGTTAAAAACGAAGTTGATGTTGCCGAAGGCGCGGCCCTGCATGTAGAAAACAACGCGGCACTGGTGCAGGTAAACCCACAGCAAAATTCAGGGGTAGCACATGTATACCGCGATTCGAGCCCACTTTTCAGGCTAGATTACACGTTATGGTCTTCACCGGTTTCGGGCCAGTATTTAAGAACATTTTCTATGGCTACCTCTAATAACCGCTTTTATGAATATAAGTATGATTATAATGGTGTGGGCTGGGTAGAAGGCTACTGGCCGGTAGACCCTGTTACCACGCAATTTGAGGCTGCAAAAAGCTACCTTATACGCATGCCAAACACCTTAGATGGTGTACCCGGGTATAGTGAAGGGGAAACCGCTGTTACCTTTAACGGTGATTTTGCCGGCACGCCAAACAACGGCCCGGTAAGCATACCGCTTTCTACCGAAAACAACCGTTATTCGGCAGTGGGTAACCCATACCCATCACCTATAAGCATAGCGGCTTTTTATGCTGCAAACACCGCTGCCCTGCAAAGTGGCTCGGCACTGTACTTTTGGAGGAAACGCAACAATGGCGAAGCAACGTCTTATGCTACTATTACACTTTCGGGCTTTGTGGCAAACCCTGCCATAGGGGGCGGGGCTAACCAGGCCCAGTATTTTACAGGGCCTTCATCAAACTGGGTGTTATCGCCGGGGCAGGGCTTTATAGTGCAGAGCAACAGCAATGCTGCCAGCCCGGCGCTTGTGTTTAACAATACCATGCGCAGGGCCGCTGCAAATTCGCAGGCGTTTTTAAGGCAGGCTGAAACCCCGGTATCGCGCTGGTGGCTTAACATTACAGCACAAACCGGAACAGCAGCGGCACAAATGGCGATTGCCTACCAGGAAGAAGGTACCCTGGGCCTTGACTTTGGTTATGACGGTAAGCTCCTTGGCGAAAGCAATATTTTAAAGTTATATTCTTTTGTGCAAAATACACCGCTTGCCATACAGGCCAGGCCACAGTTTGATGCTGCCGATGTAGTGCCTGTAGGCTATACAGCCACCGAAGCAGGCGAATATACCATAGCAATTGACCACGTAGATGGCGTATTTGCTAACGGACAGCAAATGTACCTTAAAGATAATGTTACCGGCAGTATTACAGAAATTCTTGATAATGCCTATACTTTTACTACAGAAGCAGGAACATTTGAAGGGCGTTTTGAGGTGCATTACCAAACCACTGCGCTGGGTACCGGTACACCGCTCTTAGACGCTGCATCTGTTATTGTGTATCAAAACGATGGTGCTGTTACGGTTACTGCGGGTAATACACTTATTAATGCCGTTACGGTTTATGACATCCGGGGCAGGCAGCTGTACAGCCATAATGATATTAATGCTGCCGAAACAAGCATACACAACCTTGCCGTCGCGCACCAGGTACTTATTGTAGAAATAACTACCGAAAAAGGCAGGGTTTCAAAACGCATTGTATATTAAGATTTAGCACTTACTACTTAGTTTTGACTAGTCCTAAAATAGGTTGACTATTTTGATTATACAAATTTGATAAAAGTTCAGACACTTTCAAGATGTCTGAACTTTTTCTTTTTAAAGGATATTATTTTTATTTTGTCTTGTTGATGCATTTGATTTGGTGTAAGCATTGAACAACTCAGGTGAGGCCTTAGCTGATTGTATATTTTAATACTTTCTTTAGTCAGTTGCTTTGCCTGTATTATATCTTCAAACTTATCAGAGAGACCAAACTCATCTTTCAATATTCCATTAATCCTTTCAGCAATAGCATTTTCATAGGGATCTCCATTTTCGGTCATACTGATGGTTATACCGTTTCCCTTTAGGCAATCGGTATAAAGTTTACTGCAATACTGAAGCCCTCTGTCTGAGTGATGTATAAGTTTAGATTCTTTATATTTTCGTTTAGCCAAAGCCATTTGTAATGCTTTAAGAGTAGAAGTGGCCTCCATATTATTACAAAGCTCATATCCCATTATCTGTTTTGAATAAGCATCTGTAACAAGATGAAGGTAAGCATTGCCGTCTAATGTGTCAATATAAGTAATGTCAGCTACCCATAGCTGCTCAGGTCTTTCAAGGCATATATTCCTTATTAAGTTCGGATATTTCCTGAGCCAGTGTTTTGAGTTCGTTGTAACGGTATACTTCCGCTTTTTACTAACCAGCAAGCCTTCTTCTTTCAAAACAGAAAATAACTTATCTCTGCCTACATGAATATTACCTTCCAAATTAAGTAAATAATAAAGCTTTCGGGCACCAATTCGCGGCATCTGCGCGCGCAATGCAAGCACAGATTCTCTTAACTTTAATGTTTTCGAGTCCGATGTCTTCTTGTAGGATTGATGCTTATAATAAGCCTGTTTACTAAAGCCAAACAACTCACAAAACATACTTACTTTTCTTGGGTAGGTTTTGGCAAGCCCGTCAATTGTTTGGCTGCGTCTTTTTTTAAGATACTAATGCCTTCTTCTTTTTCAGCTATGGAAATCAGTTTCTCATAAGCCAAAACTTTTAACCTGGCATCTTCTAATTGCTTTTCAAGTTCTTTAATTCGTTGCTTTTGTGGATCTTTCATAGGACGCCCTGGAGCACATGATTTAGGATAGTGCAATTACCATATTTGCGGCACCATTCCAATACCCTGGAATTTCCTCTAATGCCATATTTGGCCTGAATCTGATCTTTGTTCAAAATCCCTCTCTCATATTCAGCAACAATAGCTCTTTTAAAAGCTTCGCTGTAATTTGAAACGGGGGATTGCTGAATCTTGATTTGTTCTTGTAGTTTCATATTGTTGACTATTATTGGTCAACTTTTTTCAGGACGAGACATTTAATTGTAAGCCCCGATCACTATCGGGGTTTTTTATGTTGAGCCCATTTAAAAAAATACATCAAAAAAAATATTATGTGATATTTAAATTGTTTTTGTATAAAAAGTGGGGTTTATCAATAATAAGATGTTTACAGGGCATAATACAGTTGTTTTGTATCACGGATTAACATAATTTTAATGCCAAAATATCATTTTAATGAAAACGATTACCCAGCTGTTTGTAATGATTGCCTTAAGTGCTTGTTTTTCAGTATCAGCAGCCGATAAAACTCCCCATAAAGCTTCCGCTACTATATATGCGCCGGTAAATGATAACTGCGCCAATGCAACAAACCTTACCGTTAATGGCGCAAATGGCTGTACCGCAACCACCACAGGTTTACCAACTGCTTCGTTTACTGCGGCCACGGCTTCGGGCATGGCAGCGTCTTCGTGTACTAACCCCGGTGTTACAGGATTAGATATTTGGTACCAGTTTACCGCAACAGCTTCCTACCACGCGGTATCGCTTTGGAATGTTAACCCTAACGGGCTGGGAACAGGCCAGGAAATTATAATGTCTTTATATTCGGGCAGCTGTTCTGCACTTACCGAGGTAGCCTGCTCTAAGGTAAATTACCTTAAGGCGTTTAACCTTACCGTAGGCCAGGTATATAAACTTAGGCTGTATTATAATGTGCTCAGCCCTTCGCTTACAGGTACCTATGGTATATGTGTGTCTACACCACCACTATCTGCCGGCTGCGAAAATGTTGCTATAAATGGCAGTTTTGAAGACCGCAATTTAGGCGCAAATGAAAATCAGGAATTTAATCATTATGCACTTCAAGGCTGGCGTTCAATTGCGGTAAATAACGATGTAGAATACTGGAAGTCAAACAATACCCAAATTCCGGGTGTTTTTGCCCAGGAAGGCAATAATTTTGATGAATTGTGCTCAAACGGTGAGGGTGAACAAACTATTTACCAGGAATATAACACACCTTACCCCACAACATTTACCATCGATTTTTACCACAGGGCCCGTACTGGTACATTAGGTGGATTTAGTACGGATAAATGCGAGCTTGTAGCTGGTCCTCCGGGAGGTCCCTATTTTCCAATAAGGGTGTTTGAAACCGCTAAAAATACCCAATGGATTCATTATGGGGACGGCATTGATGACCAACCTTTACTGAATACGGCCCCTAATACATCTGTTAGTACAGTTTTTCCAGATCCGCCCATTGTATATACTTCACCCGCTAACCAGCCGGTTACCCGCATCATGTGGCGCTCGGTGCAAACGGCCAGCAACCAGGCAGGGCAAATCGTAGGCCCTAGCACGGGTAACCTTTTAGATAACATTAGCATCTATATGACTAATGATATTGTAACGCCTACCACAATTGTAGACTGTAATAACCCATCTGCATACATAGAAGCGGTAGGTTACGGCACATGGACCGCCCAGGCTAACAATCCCGGAACGGTTACTATAGACAATCCCGGAGCCAATAATATAACAATATCAAACTTTACAGTGCCCGGCACCTACCATTTTGACTGGGGCAGGCCAAACTGTATGGACACCGTGGAAATTGTCTTTCAGGATCCTACCCCCGCAGCACCTGCCGTTTCACCGGTATCCTATTGCCAGGGGCAAACGGCACTGCCGCTTAGCGGCACGCCAGACCCCGGAAATACGCTGGTTTGGTTTTATAACGGAGCTGAATATGTAGGTACAGGCCCCGTACCCAGTACCGCGACAATAGGGGTTTTTGACTATTATGTGGTTCAGAGAAATGCCTTGGGCTGCGACGGTATGGCAGTAGCACAGCAGGTAACCATAAACAGTGGTGCGGCCCCGGTAACCGATTTTACAGTTCCGGCTTCCGTTTGCGCATGGGCAGGAAACGTAACACCTACCCTGGCAACAGGCTTTACCCCGGGTGGAACCTTTACGGCAACACCTGCCGGACTTTCTATAAATGCGGTAACAGGAGAAATAGACCCTGCGTTAAGTACGCCCGGTGCCTATACGGTAACCTATGCTATTGCAAATGATCCGTTAAACTGCGCGGTTGCAGGTTCATCTTCAGATGATATAACCATAGAGGCAGCCCCGCAGCTATTAGATGCTACGCCGCTTACCACCTGCGATAATGATTATGACGGCCTTGCCACGTTTAACCTTACCACTGCGGGCAACCAGGTTGCAAACGGGCAAGCAAACCTTACCATTACGTACCATACATCGCAGGCCGATGCTCAAAATACCGCCAGTACGGGTATTGCAGCCCCGGCTACATTTACAACTACTGTTGCTAACACACAAACGGTTTACATACGTGCTGTTTTTACAGGGTCGGTTACTAATTGTTACTCCATTAAAGCGTTAGTGCTTACCGTTAATCCAAAACCTGCTGCACCTGTAGTAAGCAACTATATATTGTGCGACGACCCTGCTACAACAGGAAACGTAGCCACGTTTAATTTAACCACTAAAGATGCCCAAGCTACTGCTAATGTTGCCGGGCTAACGGTAACGTATTACACTACCCAGGCCGCTGCTGAATCAGGCACGGGGTTCATTAGTAACGCAACCGCATATAGCAATACAAGTGCGCCGCAAACCATCTGGGTACGGGTACAAAACAGTTTTGGCTGCTACAGCACGGGTTCGA
>Ga0247803_1000594_pt1 | contig 19452 bp, 19 predicted proteins | sample UWRJL014104B1_FD_180928 | JGI IMG/M metagenome (GOLD analysis project Ga0247803, IMG submission 180928) | Plant litter microbial communities from Arlington Agricultural Research Station in Wisconsin, United States - UWRJ-L014-104B-1 | ecosystem: Environmental > Terrestrial > Plant litter >...
CGGCGTGATGCTCGCCTTCGCGTTCATCGCCGCCATCGGCCTGCAGAGCCTGCTGACCCTGTGGCTGAAGAACACCGTCGGCTTCGACATCTACGCGAACGGCACCTGGCTCTACCAGCCGGCCGGCCTGCTCGTCGTCTACACCTACTTCCAGGTTCCGCTGATGGTCATCACCTTCCTGCCCGCCCTCGAGGGGCTCAAGAGGCAGTGGGCCGAGGCGAACGCCACCCTCGGCGGTACCCGGCTCACCTACTGGACGCGCATCGCGTTCCCGGTGCTCGCGCCCTCCTTCTTCGGCAGCCTCCTGCTGCTGTTCGCCAACGCGTTCTCGTCGTACGCCACGGCGGCCGCTCTCGTCAGCCAAGGCTCGCCGATCGTGCCGCTGCAGATCCGCGCGGCGCTCGTCAGCGAGACCGTGCTCGGCCGCGAGAACATGGCCGGTGCCCTCGCGCTCGGGATGGTCGTCGTCATGGTCGTCGTGATGTGGGGCTACTCCGTGCTCCAGTCGCGCACGTCGAGGTGGCAGCGATGACCGCTGTGAAGAACGACTCCGGCCGTCTGGCCGCCGTGCGCATCGGCGCCGAGCCGAACCACGTCGTGCGCTGGATCATCCTCGGCGTCGTCGGCCTGGTGTTCGCGTTCCCGATCTTCGCCATGGTGGAGTTCACCTTCCGCGACGGGCTCTCCGGCGGGCACACGCTCGACCACTGGACCGGTCTATTCGATGAACACGCCGCGCGCACGTACCGCAACCTGTTCACGGCCATCGGAAACTCACTGCTGCTCGCCGTGGTCACGGTCGGCATCGTGCTGGTCGTGCTGCTGCCCACGATGATCCTCGTGCACCTGCAGTTTCCCCGTCTGCGTCGGGTGCTCGAGTTCATCTGCATCATCCCGATCACCGTGCCCGCCATCGTGCTCGTCGTCGGCCTCGCGCCGGTGTACTCGGTTGTCGTCAAGGTCGCCGGCGGCTCGATCTGGACCCTCGCCTTCGCCTACGGCATCACCGTGCTGCCGTACGCCTACCGCGCCATCCAGTCGAACCTCGACGCCGTCGACGTCGTGACCCTGAGCGAGGCCGGGCGCACACTCAGCGCCGGCTGGGGCCGCGTGCTCTGGTTCGTGCTGCTGCCCAACCTCAAGCGCGGCGTGCTGGCGGCGAGCTTCATCTCGGTCGCCGTCGTGCTCGGCGAGTTCACGATCGCGAGCCTGCTCAACCGGGTGAACCTGCAGACCGCGCTGCTGCAGGTCTCGCAGTCCGACCCGTACGTCGCGGTCATCTTCGCGCTGCTGGCGCTCGCGCTGGCGTTCGTGCTCCTGCTCTCCATCGGCCGACTCGGCCGCACCCGTCGCACCGGAAGTGAATCATGACCCTCACCGCACCCACCCGCACCATGGCCGCCGAGCCCGGAAGCGGCGCCACCGTCGAGCTGCGCGACGTCGTCAAGAGCTACGGCGGCGTCCAGGCGCTGTCGGGCATCGACCTGGTCATGCAGCCGGGGGAGTTCGTCGCCCTGCTCGGCCCGTCCGGCTGCGGCAAGACGACGGCTCTCCGCGCGCTGTCCGGGCTCGAGACGATCGACTCGGGAAGCATCCTCATCGACGGGGTCGACGTGGCGTCGACCCCCACCAACAAGCGCGACATCGGAATGGTCTTCCAGTCGTACTCGCTCTTCCCGCACATGACGGTGATGGAGAACGTGGAGTTCGGGCTGCGGATGCGCAGGGTCGCGAAGGCGGAGCGGGCCACGCGAGCGGCCGAGGCCCTCGAGATGGTCGGCCTCGGCTCGCACGGGGCGCGCTTCGCGCACCAGCTCTCCGGCGGACAGCAGCAGCGCGTCGCGCTCGCCCGCGCGCTCGTCACCCGGCCCCGGGTGCTGCTGCTCGACGAGCCGCTCAGCGCCCTCGACGCGAAGGTGCGCGTGCAGCTGCGCGAGGAGATCCGCCGCATCACCCGCGACCTCGGCATCACGACCGTGTTCGTGACCCACGACCAGGAGGAGGCCCTGGCCGTCGCCGACCGGGTCGCCGTGATGCGCGCTGGCCGCATCGAGCAGATCGGCACCCCGCGCGAGCTGTATGCGACCCCCGCCAACCCGTTCGTCGCCGATTTCGTCGGGCTCACGAGCCGCGTCCCCGGCGAGGTCGTGGGCGGCGAGGTCGTCGTGCACGGCATCCACCTTCCCCTCCTCGGCGAACCGCAGCCCGACGGCCCGGTCTTCGCCCTCATCCGCCCCGAGGACGTCGCCCTCGCCACGGCCGACAGGGCGGGCGCCATCGGCGCGACCGTCGTGTCGTCGAGCTTCCTCGGCTCCCTCCGCCGCACCGACTTCCTGCTGCCCGACGGCACCCTCATCGCGGTGCAGCACGACGTCAACGACCAGCCAGAGGTCGGCGAGACCGCGCACCTCCTATTGCGGATGGCGCCCGTCGCCGCAAGTACTCGTGAGCAATAGAGCAATACGAGTTCGGAAACATAGACTCGGGAAATGCTCTTCCGATCCCGCCGTGTCCCAGAGTCGCTAGCACCCGTCACAGTACCGATCTCGCGCGGCGACGTCGTCGCCGAGACGCTGCCGGCGGGCATGAAGATCGCCGGAGCGTGGTCGTGGCGGATCCTCGCCATCGTCGGCGTGCTCGTGGTCTTCGGGCTGCTCATCATCCAGCTGCGCGACATCGTCATCCCGTTGATGATCGCCGTGCTCGTCGCCGCGTTGCTCGTGCCCATCGTGCAGTTCCTCGTGCGGCACCACTGGCCGAAGGCCCTGGCCGTCGCCGTCGCCTTGCTCGGCGCGATCGTGGTGATCTCCGGGCTGATCTACCTCATCGTCTGGCAGATCCGTCAGGGCTACAGCGACATCCAGGATCGTTCGATCATCGCGTACGAGGAATTCCAGGACTGGCTCAACGTGACGTTCGGGATCAACTCCTCCGAGTTCAACGGATACCTCGAGGATGCGTGGACCGCGATCCAGGCCGACAGCTCGACGCTGTGGTCGGGCGCCCTGACCGTGGGCACCACGGCCGGGCACTTCCTCGTCGGCGTGCTGCTCGTGCTGTTCGCGACGCTCTTCATCCTGATCGACGGCAAGGGCATCTGGAACTGGGTCGTGCGTCTCTTCCCCCGCAAGGCGCGCGCCGCGGTCGACGGATCGGGCCATGCCGGCTGGATCACCCTGACCACCTTCGTGAAGGTGCAGATCTTCGTGGCCTTCGTCGACGCCGTGGGCATCGGCCTCGGCGCGTTCATCCTCGGCCTTCCCTTCGGCGGATTCCCGCTTGTGATCCCGATCACCATCGCCGTATTCCTCGGATCGTTCATCCCCGTCGTCGGCGCGGTGGTGACCGGGTCGATCGCGATCTTCGTCGCCCTCGTCTACCTCGGTCCCTGGCAGGCGCTCATCATGCTCGGAATCGTGCTCCTCGTGCAGCAGGTCGAGGGCCACATCCTCCAGCCCCTCGTGATGGGAGCGGCCGTCAAGGTGCATCCGCTCGCCGTCGTCTTCGCGGTCGCGGCCGGTTCCGGCGTCGCTGGGATTATCGGTGCGCTGTTCGCTGTACCGTTAGTGGCAACGCTCAACGTCATGGTGACCTATATCGCGAGCGGAAGATGGCGCACCACCACGCGTCCCGGGCTGAAAGAAGCTATCAAGCAATGACCGAAACCTCCCTCGTCGGACCCTCGCTGGCCGATTTCGAGGGAGCGCGAAACATCGTCTCCCGGGTGGCCGAAGTCACGCCGATGGAGACCGCGCGCTTCTTGTCCGACATTCTCGGCTCGCCGGTGCTGCTCAAGTGCGAGAACCTGCAGCGCACCGGGTCGTACAAGATCCGTGGCGCCTACAATCGGCTCGCGCGACTGAGCGACGAGGAGAAGGCCCGCGGCGTCGTCGCCGCCTCGGCAGGCAACCACGCCCAGGGCGTCGCCTTCGCGGCGCGCGAGCTGGGCATCAAGGCGACGATCTTCATGCCCGTCGGCGTTCCCCAGCCGAAGCTCGCGGCGACGCGCGGCTACGGCGCCGATATCGTGCTGCGCGGGACCACCGTGGAGGAGCCGCTGCGCGCCGCCGCCGAGTTCTCGGAGAAGACCGGCGCCGTGCTCATCCCGCCGTTCGACCACATGGACGTCGTCACCGGCCAGGGCACCCTGGGGCTCGAGATGCTCGAGCAGGTCTCCGACGTCGACACCTTCATCGTGCCGATCGGCGGCGGCGGGCTCATCTCCGGCGTCGCGAGCGTCGTCAAGCAGCGCGCCGCGCTCGAGGGGCGCACGGTGCGCGTCATCGGCGTGCAGGCCTCGAACGCCGCGCCCTATCCGATCTCGCTGCAGAACGGCTACATCACCGCTGTCACGACCCTGCCGACGATCGCCGACGGCATCAACGTGTCGAAGCCGGGAGTGCTCAACTTCGCCATGATCAGCGAGTTCGTCGACGAGGTCATCACCGTCGACGACGACCTCATCGCGCGGGCCCTGTTGCTGCTGCTCGAACGGGCCAAGCTCGTCGTGGAGCCGGCGGGCGCAGTGGGTGTCGCGGCGATCCTCGCCGGACTGGTCACCAACGCGGGCAAGACCGTCGTGGTGCTCAGCGGCGGCAACATCGACCCGATGATGATGGAGCGCGTGATCAGCCACGGCCTCGCGGCCTCCGAGCGCTATCTGAAGCTGCGCATCCCGCTGCCCGACCGTCCCGGCCAGCTGGCACGCACCGCGGCGCTCGTCGCCGAGGCGAACGCCAACGTCGTCGAGGTGCTGCACACGCGGCACAGCGACGGCATGCAGATCAGCCAGGTCGTGCTCGAACTGCACATCGAGACCCGCGGGCCCGAGCACGCGCAAGAGGTGCTCACGCGGCTGCGCGACGAGGGCTACGAGCCGCGCGTCGACTTCTAGCCCGCTTCAGTCCCTGAGCGCCGCTTCGGTCCCTGAGCCTGTCGAAGGGCAGATCTGCCGAGGCGCGCTTCGACAGGCTCAGCGACCGGGTTTCGACGGCCTCAGCGACCGGGTTTCGACGGGCTCAGCGACCGACGCTGGTTACGGAATGTACGTCTCGACCGCGACGATCTCGACCGAGATCGACTTGCCGTTCGGGGCCGTGTAGCTCGTCGACTCTCCGACCTTCATGCCCATGATGGCGGTGCCGAGCGGGCTGCCCTCGCTGTAGACGTCGAGTTCGGCGTCGCCGACGATCTCGCGGCTGCCGAGCAGGAACACGCTCTTGTCGCCGAGGATGTTGGCGGTGATGACCGTGCCGGGCTCGACGACGCCGCTCGACTGCGGCGCTTCGCCGACGGTCGCGTGGCGCAGCAGCTCGGTGAGCACGCGGATGCGCGCCTCGATCTTGCCCTGCTCCTCCTTGGCGGCGTGGTAGCCGCCGTTCTCCTTGAGGTCTCCCTCTTCGCGCGCAATCTCGATCTTCTTCGCGATCTCGATGCGACCCTCCCCCGAGAGCTGCTCGAGTTCTGCACTGCGGCGATCGAACGCCTCCTGGGTCAACCAGGTGACTGAACCGTCGTTAGTCACAATGCTCTCCTATACAGATGAAGACCGGTCGCACTGACCGGTCTTATGGGCGAATCGGTCAAGACTATGTGAGCCAGCAGCGGTATATCAACCCGGTTACAGACAACTCCGTCGTTCGCACTTCCTCCACGAGCGACCGGGTGCGCGTCTCCGACGGGGGCACGCTGACGACTTTCCAGCCCACGATGCCGAACGTGGAGTTGAGCGCCTGAACCGCGCAGTCGACCGTCTTGCCCGCGTCGACGGTGAGCTGGTACCGCACCTGCACGAGAGAATCGCTCACTACGGTGTGCCCGGTGTCCTCGACCGCGATCTCGGCCGGGGCGCCGAGCAGCCCTCCCCAGACGAGCCACGCGGCGAACACCGCGACGAACGCGGCCGCGGTCGAACCGAAGACCCACTTGTTGCGCCGGCTGCTCCTCGGCGAGCGACCGTAGCGGGCGTCGAGGTCCTGCGCAGTGTCCTGCTGGGTCGATGACAAGAATGCTCCAGGTGCTGCGGTTACTCTTGAGTGAAGGCTATGAGCCTCAAGGGTATTCGATCAGGGCTAGGAGTTCGGTGACACTGCGGCTGCTTGCGGTACACGCCCACCCCGACGACGAGTCGAGCAAGGGCGCCGCCACCTACGCCTACTACCGCAGCCTCGGTGCGCGGGTCATGGTCGTGAGCTGCACGGGCGGCGAAGCCGGAGACATCCAGAACCCGCACCTCGACCAGACGGCCATGGCCGACCGCGACATGGGCGGACTCCGCCGACTCGAGATGGCCCGGGCCCGCGAGGCCATGGGCATCGAGCACCGCTGGCTCGGCTACCTGGACTCCGGGCTCCCCGAGAACGGGGAGGCGCTGCAGCCGCAGAGCTTCGCCATGACGCCGCTCGAGATCTCGGGGGTGCCGCTGGTGAAGGTGATCCGCGAATTCCGCCCCCACGTCGTCATCAGCTACGACGAGAACGGCGGCTACCCGCACCCCGACCACATCCGGGCGCACGAGGTGGCCAAGTGGGCCATGGCGGCCGCCGCCGACCCCGGCCGGCTGCCGGAGTGGGGTCCGGCCTGGACGACGAGCAAGGTCTACTACGACCGCATCATCAGCCCGCAGCGCTTCCGCGCCGTGCACACCGCGCTGCGCGAGAGCCAGCCCGACCACCCGCTGCTCGAGTCGCTCGAAGAGATGCAGGGCTGGATGAGCGAGCGACCCGAACCCAGCATCACCACCCAGGTGCCCGCGGGCGAGTTCTTCGACGTGCGCGACGCGGCACTGCGCGCCCACGCCAGCCAGGTGCCGCCCGACAGCCCCTTCTTCTTCTGGCCCAACGACGTGCAGCGCTCCGCGTGGCCGTGGGAGGACTTCGAACTCGTCGCCTCCCGCGTCGAGACGACGCTGCCCGAGACCGACCTGTTCGCCGGCATTACCGATGAGGACACCCCATGATCCACCTGACCGATGCCTACCTGCGCGCGGGAGTGTGGCTCACGGGCACCGCTCCGACGCCCTCGCCGACCTTCGGCTCGTACAACGGCGACGAAGACCTCGTCACGCCCACCTGGGTCGGATTCGCCGTGACCTTCGCGATCGCGCTCGCGACGCTGCTGCTCATCCTCGACATGACCCGTCGCGTGCGCCGCACCCGCTACCGCTCGGAGATCCGCGAGAAGCTCGAGGCCGAGGCCGCCGCCGAGGCCGCCGCCGAGAAGGCCGGCGACGTGCGCGACCCGGATGCGACGCGCACCGGCGCCGACCCAGCCGCCAACCCGACAGGTGACGCGCAACGGGAATAAACGGTCCACCTCCCGGATTGACACAGGGGGTCACACGATTGTGACCGTCTCACCGTGCCGCCCGAGAATGAGTTGACCATGACCATCACTCCCACCGCCTCGCCGATTGCGGATGCGCCCGCAGCCCACGCCGCCTGGCGCACCTCGCGGCTGAGCGCCGTGACCTCCGCCACGGGCAACCTCGCCCTCGTCGAGACCCGCTGGCTCCAGCCCGGCCCCGATGCCGTCACCGCCGAGGAGTTCGCGGCGGCGGAGTTCGACCGCGCCGTCGCGGCGGCGCCCGCGACCGTCACCGTCACACGCCTCTCGCGCAGCAACCTCGACACCGGCTTGCCCGAGCACGGGCTGCGATTCTGGGATTCCGAGTCGGCCGCCATCCGCGCCTTCGACACGGTGACGGCGTTCGACTACGACCCCGGCTGGGTGATCGAGGCCACGTTCACACCCGTCGCCGGCGACCGCACCATCCCGTTCGAGCACATCCGCGACAACGGCGGAAGCCGCGAGCTCGTCGTCCCCGGCGACATCACCTTCACCCGCGACGGGGTCGACTACTCGCTCGGAGCCTTCGACGACGACGGCACGCTGCTGCTCGTGTTCGGCGACGCCACCAACCGCCTCACCGGCGAGACGTCGACGTACTCGTCGGGCCGGTTCCTGCGCGTGGAGCGCGCGGACGGCGCCGGCTTCGGCGACGCCGGCCCCGTGACCCTCGACTTCAACCGCGCCTTCGTTCCGCCGTGCGGCTTCTCGGTGCAGTACAACTGTCCGATGCCGCCCGCCCAGAACCGGTTCGCCGGCCCGGTCGAGGCAGGCGAGCGCGAGGTCGTCTTCGCCGGCGGGTTCGACATCTACAGCCTCTGACACCGGCCCCGCGGCATCCGCAGATCGCCCGTCGAGGCGCTGCCCAACAACCACAGCACAGGAGAATCATGAACAAGCCCCTCGCGTTCGTCGCGCTCAGCCTCGCAGCGACACTGTCGCTCGCCGGCTGCGCCGGCGCCGCCGACTCGTCGTCCGCCGACTCCGCCATCGAGATCGGCTCGCTCTACGAACCGCAGAACCTCAGCAACGTAGCGGGCGGCGGCCAGGGCGTCACCGAGGCCTTCACCGGCAACGTGTACGAGGGCCTCTTCCGCCTCGCCGACGACGGCAGTGTCGAACCGCTCCTCGCCGCGAGCGACACAGTGAGCGACGACGGCCTCACCTACACGTTCACGCTGCAGGACGGGGTGACCTTCCACTCCGGCAAGGCCCTCACCTCGACCGACGTCAAGGCCAGCATCGAGGCGGTGCTCGCCGAGGACTCGCAGTCGGCGCGCAAGAGCAGCTTCGGTGCCATCGCGGGCATCGAGACCCCCGACGAGAAGACCGTCGTGGTCACCCTCGCCGAGCGCTCCATCTCGTTCGTCTACAACCTCTCCTACGTGTGGATCGTCAATGCCGAGGCGACCGACGGCGAGACCACCGAAGACGGCACCGGCCCGTACACCCTCGGCGAGTGGAAGCGTGGAAGCTCGCTGAGCCTCGAGCGCTTCGACGACTACTGGGGCGAGGCGGCCGCCAGCCCCGAGGTCGTCTTCAACTACTTCACCGACGCGACAGCGCTGAGCAACGCGCTGCTGACCGACCAGGTCGACGTCGTCACGAGCGTGCAGAGCCCCGATGCGCTCACCCAGTTCACCGACAACGCCGACTTCGTCGTCAGCGACGGCGACTCGACGACGAAGGAGATCCTCGCGTTCAACGACCGCGTCGCCCCCTTCGACAACGTCGACGTGCGCAAGGCCGTGTACTCGGCGATCGACACCGAGAAGCTGCTGAACTCGATCTGGGGCGACTACGGCACCCTGATCGGCTCGATGGTGCCGCCCACGGATCCCTGGTACGAGGACCTCACCCAGGTGAACCCCTACGACCCGGCGCTGTCGGAGCAGCTGCTCGCCGACGCCGGTCTCGCCGACGGCTTCGAGTTCACGCTCGACACCCCCACCTACGACCCGCACCCCGCGGTCGCCGAGTTCGTCAAGAGCGAGCTCGCCAAGGTCGGCATCACGGTGAACATCAACTCGATCAGCTCCGACGAGTGGTACTCGAAGGTCTACAAGGCGCAGGACTTCACCGCCACGCTGCAGGAGCACGTCAACGACCGCGACGTCGTCTGGTACGGCAACCCCGACTTCTACTGGGGTTACGACAACCCGCAGGTGACGGCCTGGGTGGCGGAGGCCGAGGCGGCGACCACCACCGAGGAGCAGACCGAGAAGCTGAAGCTGGTAAACCAGCAGATCGCCGCCGACGCGGCGAGCGTCTGGCTCTACCTCTACCCGCAGATCGTCGTCGCGTCGAGCTCGGTGAGCGGCTACCCGGTCAACGGGCTCAACTCGCAGTTCTTCGTCTACGACATCGTCGCGAAGTAGCCCCGGGCCGGCCCTCCTCACGGAGGGCTAGCCTTGAGTTCGCATGACTGCCTACCTGCTTCGCCGGAGCGCATTCCTCCTGGTGTCATTCGTCATCGCCATGGTGGCCATCTTCGTGCTGCTCCGGCTGCTGCCGGGCGACCCGTCGAACGCGCTGCTGTCGGTGACGGCCACACCGGAGCAGATCGCCGCCGCGCAGGCGCAGGTGGGTGCCGACCGGCCCGTGCTCGAGCAGTTCGCCACATGGTTCGCCCAACTCGTGCGGCTCGACCTCGGCGAGTCGTTCATCAGCTCGCTCCCGGTGTGGCCCGAGATCGTCGCCCGCCTCGCCGTCACGGTTCCGCTGACCCTGATGTCGTTCGCCCTGGCCCTCGCCATCTCCCTCGTCGCCGGCTTCGTCGCCGCCAGCAAGAGCGACCGCTGGTACGGCATCCTGATCTCCGGCCTGTCGCAGTTGGGCGTCGCGGTGCCCGTCTTCTGGGTGGGCATCCTCCTCGTCAACGTCTTCGCCGTGTCGCTGCGCTGGTTGCCATCGAGCGGCTTCCCGCGCGACGACTGGGCCGACCCGGCCGCGGCGTTCCGTTCGCTGTTGCTGCCGGTGATCACGGTCGCGCTCGTTATGAGCGCCTCTCTCACCCGCTACGTGCGCTCGGCCACGCTCGACGTGCTCGGCAGCGACTACCTGCGGTCGGCGCGCGCCCAGGGCTCCGCTCACGTCGAGGCGCTCTGGCGGCACGGGCTGCGCAACGGCGCCGTGCCGATCATCTCGATCCTCGGCATCGAGCTGGCCACCACCTTCCTCGGCGCGGTCGTGGTCGAGAGCGTCTTCGGACTGCCCGGCCTCGGCAGCATGCTGCTGCGCGCCATCGAGCAGCACGACTACCCGAACATCCAGGGCGTGCTGTTCGTCAGCACCCTGATCGTGCTCGTGCTCGGCTTCCTCGCCGACATCGCGCAGCGTCTCGTCGACCCGCGACTGCGGCTGAGCATCTCGGGCAACCGATGACCGCGGCGATCGTGCTCGAACCGCAGGCGCCCGCCCGTCGCCGGCGGCACTCGTGGACGCTGATCCTCGGGCTGGTCCTCGTGGGCGCCGTCGCGGCCACCGCGCTGCTCTCCCTCGTCTGGCTGCCCTACCCGCCCGACGACACGACGGGCGGCCGGCTCGAGGAGCCGAGCTGGCAGCACCTGCTCGGCACCGACAAGCTCGGCCGCGACCTCGCCACCCAGGTGATGATCGGTGCGCGCATCGCCCTCACGGTCGGTCTGGGCTCCGTCGTCGTCGGCGCGCTCATCGGCATCACGATCGGACTTCTCGCCGCGTTCGCCACCCCGTGGCTCGACGACACCATCTCGGCGGGGCTCGACGTGGTGATCGCGTTCCCGGTGCTGCTGCTCGCGATGCTCATCGTGGCCGCCCAGGGCGCCTCGCTCGTCTCGGTCATGGTCGCGATCGGGCTCGCCATGTCGGCGGTCGTCGCCCGGCTCACCCGGGTGCTCACGAAACGCGTGCTCGGCGAGCAGTACGTCACAGCGGCGCGCACCTCCGGCACCCGTTGGCCGGGCATCGTCGCGCGGCACATCATGCCGAACATCTGGCCCACTCTCAGTGTCAACCTCGCCCTGCAGTTCGGCGTCGCCGTGCTCGCCGAGGCGAGCCTGTCGTACCTCGGGCTCGGCGCCCCTCCGCCCAACGCGTCGTGGGGACGCCTGCTGCAGGAGGCGCAGGGCACCTTCGTCACCGCGCCCGTCGGCGCCATCGCGCCCGGCGTCGCGCTGATCGCCCTCGTGCTCGGCGTCAACTTCGTCGCCGACGGCCTGCGCGACATCGCCGACCCGGCCAGAAGGAGAAGCCGATGAGCCTGCTCGCCGTCTCAGCGCTCACCGTGCGCACCGCCGAGGGGCGCGTGCTTGTCGACGACCTCGCCTTCGACCTCGCCGCCGGCGGGCGCCTCGGCATCATCGGAGAATCCGGCTCGGGCAAGTCCGTCACGTCGCTCGCCGTCACCGGGCTGCTGCCGCCGGCGCTCACGGTCGACGGCAGCGTGCTGCTCGACGGCGTGCAGATCGTGGGAGCCCCGGAACGGCGGCTCGTCGGGGTGCGCGGGCGCGTGGCATCCGTCGTGTTCCAGGAGCCGCTGACCGCCCTCGACCCGCTCATGCGCATCGGGCGGCAGGTCGCCGAGCCCATCGCCCGCCACCGCGGGCTGCGCGGTGCCGCCCTCCGCGGCGCTGTCGCCGACGCCCTCGCCGAGGTGGCGCTCGACGACGCACGCATCACGCGGGCGTACCCGCACGAGCTCTCCGGCGGCCAGCGGCAGCGCGCCGCCATCGCCATCGCGCTCGCGAGCCGGCCCAGACTGCTCATCGCCGACGAGCCGACCACCGCTCTCGACGTCACCGTGCAGGCGCAGATCCTGCGCCTGCTCGACGACCTCGTCGAGGCGCGTGGCATGGCGCTGCTGTTCATCAGCCACGACCTCGCCGTCGTCTCGGCGATGACGAGCGACGTCGTCGTGATGCGCTCGGGCGTCGCCGTCGAACGGGGGACCGTGGCGGGGATGCTCGCCGCCCCGACCGACCCGTACACCGCCGAGCTCGTGCGCAGCGCCCGGTCGCTCGACGACAGGCTGGGGCGGCGATGATCCTCGAACTGCGCGACGTGAGCTACCGCTACCGCAAGGGAGCGCTCGCCGTCGACGGCGTCTCGCTCGGAGTCGCGGCCGGCCAGAGCGTCGGCCTGGTGGGGGAGTCGGGCAGCGGCAAGTCGACCATCCTGAAACTCATGCTCGGCCTCGCCCGCCCCGCCTCAGGCACCGTGCTGTTCGACGGCGAGGAGCTGCCGCTGCCCGCGCCGCGCCGGTTCAGGGCCGCCGTGCAGACGGTGTTCCAAGACCCGTACTCCTCGCTCGACCCGCGCCAGCGCGTCGCGAGCATCGTCGCCGAGCCGCTGCGCTCCCTCGGCATCGCCCGCGGCGACCAGGCGCGCGCGCTGGTCGCCGCGTCCCTTGCATCCGTCGGTCTCGACGCCGACACGCTAGATCGCTACCCGCACGAGTTCTCCGGCGGACAACGGCAGCGCATCGCTATCGCGCGGGCCACGGTCTGCCATCCGCGGCTGCTGCTCGCCGACGAGCCGGTCAGCGCGCTCGACGTGACCACGCGCATCCAGGTGATCGACCTTCTCGCCGAGCTGCGCGCATCCCAGGGGCTCTCGATCCTCATGGTGTCGCACGACCTGAGCGCCGTCGCCGCGCTGTGCGAGCAGACGGTGGTGCTGCACCGCGGCCGCGTCGTCGAGTCGGGAGCCACGGCGCAGATCCTCTCGGCGCCGCGCGAGGAGTACACGCGCCGCCTGGTCGAGGCCGTGCCGCGGCTGCCCGCCGTCTGACACCTGCCTAGCGAGCGCCCGCCCGCTAGAGTGAAGGTGAGGAGAAGTTCAGATGATCGACGACAGCGCCGCAGGGGTCCTCGACCGCGCCGTCGCATCGGCGTCCTGGGACGCCGTGATGCACGCGATGAACCAGGACTGGGCCGAGCTTCTCGCCGACCATCCCGAGGGTCTGCTCGCGGCGCTCGAGGCGCTGCCCGACGAGGTGCTCCGCGCGAACCCGCGCTGGTCGATGGCGCGCACCTACGTGAGCCGCATCACCCGCGGCGACGCGGCGGACGCGACCCGGTACCGTCACGCCGCCCTGCCCGACCGCCCGGACACCCTGATGGACTCTCTGGCCGAGCTGACGAGCCGCGCGGCGGGTCACCGGGCGGCCGGCCGGTTCTCCGACGCGCGGGATCTCGCCCTGCGCGCCCGCGACATCCTCGACGACGTCGTCGACGAGGCCCTGGGCGAGGTGCAGCCCGCCCTGCCCGAGTTCCACTACCAATGGGCCATGGCGCTCGACTTCGCGGGGGACTTCGCCGGGGCGATCCGCGAGTACACCGACGCCTACGACCACGCCGTAGTCGGCCGGCATCCCCTCGTGCAGCTGAACGCCGCGGGCGGTGTCGCGTGGATCCACGCGCTCGCCGGGCGCAACGCCCTCGCCGCGGACTGGCTGGGCCGACTTCCACAGGCGCACGACGACACCTGGTGGGAGTCGCGCTACTCGGTGCCGGCGCGGCTCGCCCAGGCCTACCTGCTCATCGACGAGCTGCGCTTCGACGACGCGCGCGTCCTGCTCGCGGAGCGCATGGAGGCCGGCCAGCACCCCGAGTACTGGGCCGCTCGTGCGCTGCTGCAGTCGATGGTCGTGCGCGAGACCGCCGACGCGGCGAGCCTGCTCGTCACCCTCGACGCCCAGACCGCGGGATCGCCGGCCGAGCTCACTTCGGCCGGCATGAGCGGGGCGATGCTCGCGCTCGCCCGTTCCGCGCTCCTCGCGCGTTCGGGCTACCTCCCCGACGCGCTGCGTGTACTCGCCGAGACATCCGTCGTCCCGCAGTCCCTGGCCGGCCAGCTGCTGCTCTCCGCCCAGGCGTGCCTCGAGCTGCTCGCCGGTCGCTACACCGCCGCGTCCAGGATCGCCGACCGGCTGCGTTTCGCCGCGACGGACAGCCCGCGCATCGTGACGACGGCCCTCGTCGTCTCCGCCGTGTCCGAGCTGCGGCTCGACGACCTGCCGCGTGCGCTCGACGACTTCCGCTCTGCGGCGGGGGTCGCCACGACCCACGAGGTGTACTCGGCCTTCGTGATGATCAGCCGCGGCGACCTGCGCGACCTCTTCGACGCCGACCCTGGCGTGCTCTCCTCGGAGATGAGGGAGCGGATGCTCTCCCGGGGCCGGGTGTCCGTGGCCGGCGACGCGCTCGCCCGACTCACCCCGCGCGAGGCCGCGGTGGTCGCGGCCGTTCTCTCGACGGAGTCGGTGGCAGACGCGGCCGCCGCGCTCTTCGTCAGTCCCAACACGGTCAAGTCGCAGCTGCGCAGCATCTACGCCAAGCTCGGCATCAACAACCGGCAGCAGCTGGCCGCCCTCACCCGCAGGCCGGGACTCCGCCGCTAGTACGGCGGGTTCGTCGCGACGATGTAGATGCCCGTCCAGTGGCAGAGGAACGCCAGCAGTGTCAGCGTGTGGAATATCTCGTGGAACCCGAACCGGCCGGGGAACGGGTTCGGCCGCTTCATCCCGTAGATGACGGCGCCCACCGTGTAGAACAGCCCGCCGACGAGGATCAGCGTCATCATGACGGCGTTCGCCTGGAAGAAGTCGACGATGAAGATCAGCGAGGCGTAGCCGAGCAGCAGGTAGAGCGGCACGTAGAGCCAGCGCGGAGCGCCGATCCAGAACACCCGGAAGAGGATGCCGATCCCGGCGCCGACCCAGACCAGCCAGAGCAGCAGCACCGACTTGTCGTGAGGCAGCGCGAGCACGGTGATGGGCGTGTACGACCCGGCGATCAGCAGGAAGATGTTGGCGTGGTCGAGCCGCTTGAAGACCGCCTTGGTCGTGGGGCTCCAGTCGATGCGGTGATACAGCGCCGAGATGCCGAAGAGCAGCAGAGAGGATGCCACGAAGACGCTCGAGCTGATCTTCGCCGCCGCGCCGTCCGCCGCCACGATGAGGATGACACCCAGCACGATCGCGAGCGGGAACGTGCCCGCGTGAATCCACCCGCGCCACGTGGGCTTGACGTCGACGCGGTCGTACTCGATCGCCTCCTCGAGCAGCGGAATGTTGGGCAGATCCGCCGCCGGCTCGCCGTGTGCCGGGGTGGTGGGGGTCTCTGCGCTCATCCCAGAAGCCTATCCGAGCGGTTTGTCCCCGAGCCTCGCCCCGGATTGGGCTAGCGTAGGCGAAGTGAAAGACAGGCAAGTTCCCCTGGGCCGTGGCTTTCTCTACGGCCTGTACCAGACGAAGCTGCGTCGACGGCTGGCCACGAGCGCCATGCCCAAGCACGTCGCGATGATCTTCGACGGCAACAGGCGTTGGGCGCGGCAGCGCGGCCTCGAGACCGCCGCGCACGGCCACAGCGCCGGCGCGCTCAAGATCCACGAGTTCCTCTCCTGGTGCGACGAGCTCGGCATCTCCGTCGTCACCCTCTACCTTCTCTCCAACGACAACCTCGTCAACCGCGGCGGCGAAGAGCTCGACCAGCTGTTCGAGATCATCGCCGAGCTCAGCGAAGACCTCGCCGCGACGAGCGACTGGCGCGTGCAGCAGGTGGGCACGAAAGACGGCCTGCCGAAGGCGCTCATCGACGCCATGCACGCCGCCGAGGTGAAGACCGCAGCCAACACCGGCCTGCACATCAACCTGGCCGTCGGCTACGGCGGCCGCCGCGAGATCGCCGACGCCGTGCGCAGTATCGTGCACCAGCACAACTCCGAGGGCGGCAAGCTCGACGACCTCGCCGAGCTGCTCACCCCCGAGCTCATCGCCGAGCACCTCTACACGCAGGGTCAGCCGGATCCCGACCTCGTGATCCGCACCTCGGGCGAGCAGCGGCTCAGCGACTTCATGCTGTGGCAGAGCGCCCACAGCGAGTTCTACTTCGTCGAGGCCCTCGGCCCCGACCTGCGCGAGGTCGACTTCCTGCGCGCCCTCCGCGACTACGCCAAGAGACAGCGACGGTTTGGATCCTGATGAACATCGACGAGTTCGCCTCCCGCTTCGGCGAGGAGCCGGGATACCTCGACTTCGCCCGCGTCGGCCCCGTCGGCCGCGCCGTGGTCGAGGAGCAGTTCGCCCAGACCGACCTGCTGAGCCACGCCCGCTTCGGCGCGCTGGGCAGCCTGCTCGAGAACCAGGACCCGCGCATGCGCGAGGCCGTGGCCGCGGTGACCGGCTTCCGCGCCGACCAGGTCGCGTTCCAGCCGAACACGAGCCAGGGACTCATGCACGCCATGTTCGGCGTCACCGGCGGCCTCGCGCTGTCGGCGGCCGAGTTTCCGAGCGTCACCTTCGCGGCCGTGCGCTCCGCCGAGTCGCTCGGCGTGCTGTCTCCGCTGTGGCTCGAGACCGACCACGGACGGGTCACTCCGGGCAACCTGCGCGACCAGCTGACGCCGGCCATCACCGCCGTCGCGGTGAGCCTCGTCGACTTCCGCACCGGCTACCTCGCCGACATCGAGGGAATCCGTCAGGTCATCGGAGACCGGCTGCTCATCGTCGACGCGATCCAGGGCTTCGGTGTGACGGATGCGCCCTATCAGGTCGCTGACGTGGTCGTCGCCGGCGGGCAGAAGTGGGTGCGTTCCGGGTGGGGCACCGGCTTCCTGGCATTGAGCGACCGCGCGGTCGAGCAGCTCACCCCCGTGTTCTCCGGCTTCACCGGCACCGACGCCGACGAGATGCCGCTCGACGAGGTGCTGCCGCCGAGCCGCAGCGCCCGCGCCTTCAGCATCAGCAACCCCGATCCCATCGCCCAGGCGCGGTTCGCGGCGGCCCTCGAGGAGATCAGCACTGTGGGAGTCCCGGCCATCCGCGACCGGATCATCGAGAAGACGACCCGCATCATCGACCTCGCCGACGAGTTCGGCATCCCGGTCACGTCGTCCCGTGCCGAGAACGAGCGGGCGGGCATAGTCGTGATCACGCCCGCGCCCGACCAGCAGACGATCCTCGAGGCGTCGCTGTTCAACCACGGGGTGACCGCGACCCGGCGCGCCGGCTCGATCCGGCTGAGCGCCCATGTGAGCACCGAGGAGGACACCTTCGACATGCTGCGGGCGAGCTTCACAAGTTTCGGCTCGGCGATCAACGTCTGACGCCCGGACAGTTTTAACCTGCCGGACATATTCCACTGGCGTGTCATCTGGCGGAGCACGCCCAGAGACGCCTAACGTCGGATTCATCAGGTATGGCGCCTGGTCGAGACGGCCACGTAAGTTCGTTTCGCAACGTAAGCGGCCGTCTTCGCAGACTGGATCCGGGTGCGCGTCACTCGGGGATGGAGTGCACGTGGCCCACAACGCTAGCCCCCGACAGAACACCGCCCAGTCGACAGATCCGAAGGCCGCCACGGCGGAGCGCACCTACGTGCTCGACACCTCGGTACTGCTGTCCGATCCGAAGGCGGTCTTCCGCTTCGCGGAGCACGCGGTCGTCCTTCCGGTCATCGTCATCAGCGAACTCGAGAGCAAGCGCAACGACCCGGAGATCGGGTACTTCGCCCGCCAGGCGCTGCGCAACCTCGACGAGCTGCGCGTGCAGCACGAACGCCTCGACTTCCCGATCGCCGTGGGCGACGGGGGCACGCTGCGGGTCGAGCTCAACCACTCCAACATGTCGGTGCTGCCGTCGGGCCTCCAGCTCGGCGACAACGACTCGCGCATCCTCGCGGTCGCGCTGAACCTCGCCAACGACGGACTCGCGGTCACGGTCGTCTCCAAGGACCTCCCGCTGCGTGTGAAGGCCGCATCGATCGGTCTCGCCGCGGAGGAGTACCGCGCCGAGCTCGCGGTCGACTCCGGCTTCACCGGGCAGGCCGACATCACGCTGAGCGGCGAGCAGATGAACCAGCTCTACGACAACGACCAGCTCGACTCGCGCGTCGTGCAGGACATGCCGGTCAACACCGGGCTCGTCATCCACTCCGAGCGTGGCTCGGCACTCGGCCGGGTGACCGCGCGCGGCAAGATGCGGCTCGTGCGCGGCGACCGCGACATCTTCGGACTGCACGGCCGCAGCGCCGAACAGCGGCTCGCGATCGACATGCTGCTCGACCAGGAGATCGGCATCGTGTCCCTCGGCGGACGCGCGGGAACCGGCAAGTCGGCCCTCGCCCTGTGCGCCGGGCTCGAGGCGGTGCTCGAGAAGCAGCAGTACCGCAAGATCATGGTGTTCCGTCCGCTCTACGCGGTCGGCGGCCAGGAGCTCGGCTTCCTGCCCGGCGACGCGGCCGAGAAGATGAACCCGTGGGCGCAGGCGGTCTTCGACACCCTCGGCTCGGTGGTGTCGCAGAACGTGCTCGACGAGGTTCTCGAGCGCGGCATCCTCGAGGTGCTGCCACTCACGCACATCCGCGGTCGTTCCCTCCACGACGCGTTCGTGATCGTCGACGAGGCGCAGTCGCTCGAGCGCAACGTGCTGCTCACCGTGCTCAGCCGCATCGGCCAGAACTCGCGTGTGGTGCTCACGCACGATGTCGCGCAGCGCGACAACCTGCGCGTCGGACGTCACGACGGCGTTGCATCCGTCATCGAGTCGCTCAAGGGCCACCCGCTGTTCGGGCACATCACCCTGATGCGCTCGGAGCGCAGCGCGATCGCCGCGCTGGTCACCGAGATGCTCGAGTCGAACGAGCTCGCCTAGCCCCGCCCCACTGAAAACGAAGGAGATCCGCGCTCGAATGCCGCGCGAGCGGTGTTCGCGGGCCGTCTGGCGCGGATCTCCTTCGTTTTCGGTCTGGCACCCGTCATGGGGGAGGCGCGGCCATCTCTATATAGCTAGAGTTGCGGCATGGAGCCGCTCTCGCGCATGACCCCCGCAACCATCGACGTGCTGTCGGTGCTCGACGACACCGACGGCGGCTGCTGGGGCCTCAAGATCATCAAGTCGAGCGGGCGCCCCGCGGGCAGCGTGTACCCGATTCTGGAGCGACTGGAATCGAGCGGCTGGGTGTCGTCGACCTGGGAGACGGATGACTCACGCCCCGGCCCTCGTCGCCGCTACTACGAGCTGACCGACGACGGCGCCCCGGCCGCGCGAGCCGCGATCGCAGAGTTCGCCGCGCGCGCCGCCCGGGCGTCCGCTCCCGCGAGAGTCGCCCCCTCCGCCCGGACGGC
>Ga0247803_1000596_pt1 | contig 19376 bp, 23 predicted proteins | sample UWRJL014104B1_FD_180928 | JGI IMG/M metagenome (GOLD analysis project Ga0247803, IMG submission 180928) | Plant litter microbial communities from Arlington Agricultural Research Station in Wisconsin, United States - UWRJ-L014-104B-1 | ecosystem: Environmental > Terrestrial > Plant litter >...
AGGACCCCCTCGGCGACCCTGGCGCTCTCCCTCTCCCCCGAGAAGAACGGCCCCCAGGCCAATGCTCCTTCGGCCCCCGCGCGGCCTGCCCTCTCCATATCCACCTTTTCACGCAACGCCAAGCAGAAGAGCGCCGAGAACGTAAGGCCTGCCGACAGCGGTGTGAAGCAGGTATACGAGAAGACGCCCTTGAGCGCCGTCGAGAACCAAAAGGGCACCTTCGCCATGGCTGTCCCGCTGCGCCATCCGCCGACACAGAAGGAAATCCAACAGGCGCGGAGACAAGATTCATCCCTGAGCTATAACGGCGGTCTGGGACCGCCAGCCCCAATATCAATGCCAAACGGCGCAAACCCGCATGTCATTTTCCAGCACATACAAGAACTGGCATCGAAGCGGATATCCACCCTGGACTATCTCCGCAAGGCGTGAGTTTTCTCCTCTTCGAATGACCTTTTCTTAGCTAACCACCTCAGTCACGAGGGCCGTATCTACTGGTTCAACACGCTCCTCTTCTCCAAGAACGATCTCACCCGTCTTCCCTCCTTCACACCTCGGAATCTCGCCCGCCGTGCGACCCACTACCTGCTCCTCGGCTTCTCGCTCCCCACAATTCTCGACCTCAACTCCAACTCACCAACCGACTACCTCAAAGCCCTCAACGCCCTCCTCGTCGAGTTCGAACAATACACAAGCATGCATCCCGCAGACGGAAGTGCACCGAGCAGTCTAGGTAGGGGCAGGATACCGGGCATGCAGATGTTCAACAGGGTTAAAACTGGCAAGGGGAGGCGGAGCAGTAGTGCCGCCGACGGCCTGATGATGGGAATAGGACAGGGTGGATTCGGCCTTGGGGAGCCGACGAGCGCCATGGATGGGCCTGGGAGTGAGGATAACCTGCTTCCAAACGAGTCCTATTTGTACCTCCAAACGCCATCACTGCCCTTTGACCCGGACTTCTTCAGCACCTTTGCGACGCTATGCGACGTGCTCATTGACTGCTATACCAAGATGCTCTCTCTCCTCGCTACACCGGAGAGTATAGTTTCTGCGGGCAATGGCGTGCCGAGTACGGTGGGGGATCTCTTCAACAAAGCAGATGCGAAAGTACGGAAGATCATACTGGCGAGTGTGGTGAGCGAATTTGAACAGTCGTGTCGGCAGGGCGTAAAAGCCGAAGTCGGCGGTGTTGGTAAAGTCGTGCTTGGGGGCTTGATGTAATCGAGGCACCAAGGGTGCTGAGGATGACGACGATATGATTTCCACATAGCATGGGGAGGATGCATAGGCTCTGGCGTTCGGTTGAATTCTCCGGATCATAGACGGACTTTTGATACCACTTGATAAGACATGATATCTTTATCTAAACAATATTCGCCATCTTGCCTGCTCCTAATCCCTACACCTTGACCTCACCCGCCTCATTCCTCTCAACCAAATCCCCCACCCCCAATTGCCTTCCCACTTTGACTTTCCGCAGTCTCTCTTTCTCTTGCCCCTCACTACCCACCGCCTCCCCCTCATCACCCTCACCAACATCCATCATCTCCACATCCCCCTCCTCCCCATCCCTCATCTTCGCCTTTAACCCCTCCAACTCCATCTTCATACTATACGCATCCTCGCCATCCGCATAATACTTTGCCTCGATCTTGTCCACCTTGAAGCCCAACGTGTCGCGATACAGATGCAGGGCGGCCACATTGCTCATGCGAACGTGTAGGGAGACGTAGTGCGCGTTGAAGGTTTCGGCCATTGCGCGTTGGGATTGGCGCATTAGTTTTTCGGCGAGACCGAGACGTCGGTGGGTTCGCATTACGGAGAGGGAGGTTATGTGGCCGTGGGGGATGCCATCGGCGGGTTCTTCTTCCATTTTGGCGAGGACGTAGCCTACTATTTTTGGGGGACTGTAGGGGGTTTTGGGGGGTCGGGAGACCTGTTCGAGGTGTTAGCTGGGCTGAGTAAAGTTGAGCGCTACTTTGGATGTGGCTTCCAAAAGAGTGGAAAAGTGAATGTCACGTGGGGCTTCGTCTTGTGGGATGTGCTCGGTTGGTGATCTTTAATCTGGACCGTCCATCCGCTTGAACCCGAACCCTTCGCTTCCACCCTTCGCGCTCATCGCTCGATACATGTCTTTCTCCGTCCTCGACAGCAAGGGCCCACATAGCCGCGGACCGGCGTGTATAAAAAGAGGATATCAAGACTTACATCAACAGCAACATAGCTCAATTGCGGCCAACTCATCGCATGGTACAAGTAGTACTTGCAAAAGTAGTTTTCTGGAAGATTTGTGATATTCGCCAACTGCACATGCGGAATGTCCTCCGGCCTGAGCACGCGGATGTCCATTCTCACTCGGTTCCGGTGGTGGTTTCGCTGTTCCTAGCTCTTTGAGGGCTCCGAGGAGTTGAATTGAGTCCTTTTGGTAAATTTCAGGTGTTCGGAGTTTGGTCGGCCTGGTATTGGTGCGGAGCGCAGTGAGGCGGGAATTTCGGGCGATGGTGTTGAGGTTTGGGAAAGTAGCTCGTGCGGTTCGAGGTCGATGGTGCTTATGTAAGTGGGGTACAGGCCAATGGGAGGTGGGTATGTTCCGGCTGCCAGATAGTGGCACCGTTTCCTTCTTTACCAATTTACTCCGGACTGCGATTTTCTAATGAATGGTTCATCAATTTTCCATACGAAATGGCTTGGTGTTGTGATTGTACTACTACAATGACTGAAATTTCATCGTCCCATTTTGTCACTTGTTCGTAGTAGCAGAATAAGAAAAGCTCGTTCACACATTCGAGTATAAATACAACCATAATGCACGGAGTAGATATGATCTTGTTCACCTGAGTCTACAAACTTTCGAGGGAGACAGCTGGGCAGAAAAGTATTGTACACACAAGTGTTCAAATGATGTGTGAACATTAAGAAGAGCGAGCTAGAAGACTCCAATGTTAAATCGATGCTAACGAGCATCTTGAACCAACTCACTGTCGGTGGAGCCCCGCTTAGCTCTTTTAAAAGGAGGTTTCCAGGCCGGCGGAACTCAATGGGCGAACAGCGCCTCCGCTTGAATCTTGCACGTTTCCAGCTAGCCCTCGCTCGCCGGCACCGCCATGGCTTTCGTGATGCCCAGCTCTGTACCAATATAGTAAAGCAGGTGATTGAGCCATTCCCGTCGGGCGGCAACGTTAATACGCGCCAGTTTAGTGATGGTGAAGTTGAGGGCGGTGAGGTCATTGTGCCTATCGAAAGGATGATGTGGCGAGCTGTCGAATATGTGGCCTAGCAAACCAGATGTTTTTTGTGATGGTCCTGTTGAAAATGTCTTAACAGGCTGTCGTGGTGCGGCGTGAGCGGGCGTCGCTGATACTGTCGGTGGGCCATGGACCGATGGGTTATGATGCAATACACAAGTGTTTTGTGCAGGCATGCAGAAGACCGCTGGTGAGGTGCCTGTAAGCTGAATACATAATCGAGAGACGACCGGGACGAGGCCTCGTTACTTTTGGGCGAAGTGAGAGGGGCTCCAATATCTGGTACGGGGCCTGCCTTGAGCACAGCATCCATGACACCAAGCGACCATTGCAGTATGAAGCCTCTTATGCCCATCACGTCTTGATTGGACTTGCCGTAAATCGGAACTACAAGATTTCCTATCACCGCAGAGCAGCTCTTCTCGATTATGCTGACCAGATGTATTGTTGCGAAGGACTGATGTATTTGCAACTGGACATGGTCAAGTGTACCGGGTGCTGGTATTGTAAATTCGCTGGTAGAGACAACCTGAGCATGACCACTGCGCCGGGGCGGCTCTGGTGGCCTGAACATCCAGTTCAGAATCTCCAATAGGCGTAAACATTTGTCGCCTGGTGTAACATTAAACTCATCGGGGATGTTTGTACACTGTTTCGGCGTGTCGTTGAACAAAGTCAATCCAAATAGTGCATTGCACTGAAAGCCTCTCCCGACCCAATAGAGCCACACCTGGCGATGCATGGCTGCGGATACAATGGGTTGATGGGTGGTTGTTGGTGGTGCTTATAAGGAACCCCTGGTGTCGCTAAAGCGTCCTATCTGAAGCAAGTCGTGCTGGGCAACGCTAATCCTTCACTGTGCGGCTACAATCATTGTGTCAATTCTCCTTAAACAATATTCGAGACCTAGCGATGCAATTACACGTCTTACGCTGCCACTCCGCTCCATATCGAACGACAGGGCCACAATTATCCCTAGCTCGAGACGCTCTGGAAGCGGTTGAGATCGTGCACACCTCACGGTACAATGAACACCTCAATTTCTGACGGCACGGCACGGAGGACCCCGTATAGTCAGCACTTGGCTAGATCCTACCTTGAAACAACCTCTCTATATTTATCAGACGACTATACCTTTGTTTTCGTTTTTCTCGCAGGTACCTTCCCGAGCTCACAGCGCCACGTGTGTGAGACTGTACGACGTTTGCATCGAGTATAGCCGCTTTAGCATTTATGTGTTGTCTTTTCCAGGCACTTTAAATTTCGACACGAATATCGTTTCCCCCTGATATGTCGGAAGTATTGTCTAATGTCTACCTGATCTCTAGCCTTGTGGATTTGCGTAGCACTGCACACGAACCCCATAACGACCGCAATGACGACCCCAATCCTCAGTCCGCTTGGCTTGCCATAGATTGGGAACCTGCTCCAGGTTGTCGGACCTCCACCCGCGAAGCAGCCTTCAGATGGGGAGTGCGAGGGCTGCTTGTGGTGGACTTATTTTGCTTATAATTAACTCGCTACATCACATTTCCGTTCTCGCAAAAGGATGTAATAGATATACTTAGGTTGTCGAGGAGCGATTCAACGAGTGAGTTTTGTTTGCAACCTATTAAAGATCTACGAGGGATCTATCTAAATCGCTCTGCCCCGAAAACGTTGCGCTCGTCGCTACTTGAGAGAATGCCCAGACCCCAGAAACGCCGTGTAAGCCTTACCACCTAAGAAACAACGAAATCGTCAGCCACCTCTCAGTCATCTCAAATATGTGTCTACTCGTCAACAACATAGCCCCACTCATGCCCTTCGAAACCCTCCATTCCCCACATGATTCCCTTCAACCACCCTTTCAGCAGTGTCGTATACCTCCCCATTTCTCCCTCACCCATCGGCACCTCGATATCCTTCCCCTTGTAATGTATACGCGCAATAGGGGCCACAAACCACGCTGTCCCCGACGCGAACGCTTCCACCAACCTTCCTTCAGCAGCAGCCTCTTCAATTTCCGCCATTGTGAATTTGCGTTCTACGATTTCGAGCGGCTCCAGATCCTCGGAACTGGCGTTGGCGCAGAGTTTTGAGCGTGCAAGCTCCAGCACTGAACGCCGCGTAATCCCATCCAAAACGATCCGCTCCTCCAAATCCGCTGTGACAAGCTGAAGTGCTCCATCTCTCGTTCGCCACACAACGAAGAAATTGCTAGCACCCGCCTCCGTCACAACACCATCATCCCCAAACAGCCAAAGAATCTGATCGTACCCCTTCGCTCGCGCCTCGCCCTGCGCTACAAGACTCGGTCCGTAGTTTGCGCCTACTTTCGCATACCCGAAGCCTCCAGGCCACGCACGACACATATCGTCCTGACTAGCGAGCAGCTTGACACCGCCCTTTACCGCATCCATGGCCGGAAAGCACGACAGAACGACGAAAAGTAAGGCTTCGCTAGGTCGCTGCACGCCGAGCGCAGGATCCGATGCGATCATTGTGGGGCGTATGTAGAGAAAGTTCCCCGGCTGATCTTTTGGAAGCCACTTCGCACCGTCGGTGGCGCAAAGCTTAGTGATGAGCTTGAGGAGCTCGTCGGGTGGGAAGCCGGGGAGGGCGATGCGGGTTGAGGAGATGAGCATGCGGTTGCAGTTTAGCTGGGGGCGGAAGAGGCGTAATTTGCCGTCGAAGCCGCGGTACAGCTTCATGCCTTCGAAGCACTCGGTGGCGTAGTGCAGGCAGCTTGCCGTCGGCATCAGCGACAGCGGACCGTAGGGTTGCAGCGTTGGCGCGTTCCAGCCCGTCGTTGAGGTCCACTGGGCCTGGATCATGTGGTCGGTGCATACTCTCAGAGACTTCTGCTCTGCGGAGCCTGCAGCGGGTACGGGGCGCGGAGACGTCGTGTAAGTGCATTGGAGGAGCGAAGCATCGAGTTCCGGAATCGGCGTAGCTGTGCCGCTTTTCGACGACGGGGATGGGGTAGCTCGAGGGTCGGTGATATTTTTGTTCAGACCGACGGATTCCAACTGGGAAGGTGCGGACTTCTTGAGGGCGTGCTCAATGCCATGGGCGGTGAGGTCGGAGACGGTGTCGATTTCCGAGGGCGGAGTTATGGCAGCGGGAGACATTTCGGCTGGAGGGTGTTAGGGTGGGTGTGGAAGAGAATAGGATGAGACAAAGCGGGCGAGATGGCTTGTGGGTCTTTATACACACCTTCACTGTCTGCCTAGGAGTCACACTCTCTCCGATGACGCGGGTCTGTCGTAAACTAGCCTTTCTACTCGCCAATGTCTCGTCCGTCTGTTGCGGAATCGGTATATGTACCTGACGCTAACCTGTTCCGCAAGTGCAATTCTTCAAGATGAATTGTGACTCGTATGCGAAGATGATAAGACTTCAAACCGCACCAAAACAGCCCATCTTATACCTCAATTGCCCAATTTCCATCTTCGGATTCGTCGGACGCGATCCCTGAACACAGCATACATCACCGCTCGCGACATGCATAGGGCGCGCCCTGGCCATATTTGCACGCCTTGTCTATCCCGCCAGGCCGCTCATATCCGTTGCGAAACGCCTCCGATTGCGCAATTGCTCATCTGGCATTGGCAACATTCCGAGCCAAATATTTGCAATGCATGCCCACATGCCCTGATTATACGGACGGACCCATGGACACAGCGATGCACGAACGGCGATATCGGCAGTATGCTGTGGGCACTCTACTGTCGTGGTCTGCACAACATTGAGGGGTTCGCCACTGCGGAAAGCGGCGGCCCAAGAGAAACAAAGATACAAAGGCGCGGAGGAAAAACGCGTCGTCAAGTGACCCCAAACACGGCCCCAAGCTCGAACAAGTGCAGAGATTTTGCAGAGAATCGCGCGAATTGTCTTCGAGAAGACACGCTAGAAGAAGTCTACACACCGGGAACGCCGTCGCCATGCACCCTCGGTATCGCCTGCCGTAGATTGCCATGCCATCTATATCCGTTATCGTACGCCCAGCACCATCCATGCAGCATGTCAAAGTCAAAAGGCGCGTCCCTACCCCGATGACGACAACGGCTCCAGGATACTGTTCCCTGACAGCACCTGAGATGTGCGAAGGCCGTCAATCGCGCTCATGATGCCATCCGCTACCTCTCCCGTCCGATCCTCTATCGTCTTCAGGTCCAGCGTCGTCAGCGCTTTGTTGATTTGCGTCGAAACCTCCTCCTCCTGTACCGTTTCTGCCATGAATTGACCCTCAGTGCGCCAGTATTCCTCCCTCACGCCACGAAGCGCAGACTGTCTGTTGATCGAATTGCTGAGCAAACCCAACGCGCGCAGTTTGTGCACAACCTCCTCCGCCTGCTTTGTAGTGCTCTCCAGCCGCTGTGCCATCGAGGGCGGTTTCGCAAGCCAGCGGTTCGTGCTGGTAAGCCAAAGCACCGCTCCAAGCACCACATCCACCGCCGCGAATACAACGTAGCGCGCTGTGTGCATCCGCCAATGCACGAACTCCATGTCCCCCAAGGTCTTTGCCCGCTTGTTCTGCGTAACATCGTATGTCCCTAAATACCACAATTCCGCCACCGTAAGCACCAACCCAGCGATTGTAGCGTGTATGCGAAACCGGCTGCCCTCTGGACCCACGAGCGAGGACGTGGCGAGACCGAGGATGGCGAGATGCGCGAGGTGCGGTGCGAGGATTTTGGGAACGCTGTAGAGGAAGTAGTTCATCGTATCCTTTGTACCGCCGTTTGTTGCGCACCATATGCATTTCAGCAACGTGTCTGGCCCAAAAACTAGGTACAATAGCTTGTTCGTCGGGTTCGTCGAGAACTTGTCCAGTAGCAACTGGTCCTCGTCCGCAATCGGGCGCAAGAGACGAAGACGCGCAAAGAGTACCCTGGGCTCGATCTGGAGGCGGCTTTCGGTGCGCTTGAACACATTCTCGGGCGCAAATTGGGGTAAGCTGAGTGCGAGGCACACGACGGTGCTCACAAAAAGTAGATTCAGCGCTCTTGTGACTTTCGGAGGCGGTGGTCGCACAGGGACGCTTCTCGAGACTGCGCGGGAGGTGTTGAACATGTACACAAGCCGGTTCAGGAGGAAGGGTCCGAAGACTATAAGGAGCGAGTGTACATTGCTGGGCAGAAAGGTGAGGCGCGGTATCACCACGTAGGAAATGAGGAGTAGCACGCCATTTTGCCAGTTGAACATAGTGGAGGCGGTGAGGAGAGCATGGAGCCTTTTGGTGGTGAAACTCTTCCTTTGAGGTGTCGAATAAAGTTGTGGAATACGTGTGGCATGCGCGTGTTGGAGATGACATGTGTTCCTGTCTTGGCATTTGGGAACATCTATGCTAACTGCATGCAGATTAGCGCCGACTTTCGTGATGACCATCGCTACGTTTCCAACAAATTACCCCGGAAAAGGTGTAAGGTCCCCTCTGAAGCTATAGTCCAGTACACACGTTAATACACATGGTGCGTCGAGCCCACGTGTAGGTTTTCGCAGTCTCCTTCCGGACCTCAAAAACAGAAGATTGCGTGTTATTAAAATAGGAAGAGCTCGACACCTACAATTGACCTCGAACCCTTCGATGTGCCACAGTTCCGCAGATTTAGTGCCCCTGGGAATATTAGACCAAACGCGGAAAACTAGCTCCAGCACTGTAGCTCGCTGTGTTACATGGTATTAATATCCGCCGTTCCTCTTGCCCTTCCATAATCTGTCTTGTCAAGCTTCAAAATGTTCGGGACAATTGAATTTTTTCGATCCATATCGCCTCCGAGCAGTCCATCGCTTCCACACTTTCAAAAGTTTGCGTCGAAGTGCTTGGGGAAGTTTCACAAGTTCTTGAGACTCCGAATTCTGCTCTTTGGGTCAGTGTTGGAATTGATGATCACGTCGAATGCTAGCGTATAGTGGAGCAAAGGTGAGTTGTTTTACAAGAATCGATCGGAGATGTGTCGTAGGCCACACTGGTGTAACGGTAGTGTCATGGTGAGATATAAAGGCCCGACTAGTAGCCTCCATTTCCACTTGAATACGGATTCGGATGCATTGGAACAAAGCCAGCCAAGTTTAGACCTTCCCAGTCCCATATAGCCTCTATGTCGCCCATGTCCATCTGATCCGACGCCTCGAACGGGTTCTGCGCCAGGAACAGGTCAAAATCAAGCGTTAAATCGTCTGTCGTCGTTGTATCTGAAACGGTCACCGGATTTAGCACCGCTGCCGCTTCCTTCATCCCTGGATCAATCACCGGCCCTACATCCACAGATAAAGCTTTGACGGCAGATTTAGGCGTTGCAATGTCGATTGTAGACAGGCTCCTCAAATCCATTCTCTGCCGTTTGCCAATGGGCTTGTACTGTTCTAAGACAGGTGCAGCTTGCACCAGTCTGAAGAGGAAGTGATAGGATGACGCTCCTATTTTTGTGCTGAGGCTGAGTTGGTGCAGCATTTCTAGCGCACTTCCTACGGCGTCGACTGCTTGTTCGCGATGAGGGAGGAAATGGTCGGTGTCGTGGATGATGGCGGAGCAGAGAATGGTTGCGGTGTCGAAGATGAAAAACACGAGCATGTGAAATTTCGCATTGGCGGGGAATTCGTGGTCGAAGAGGAGGCGCGCTTCGCCGAGGAGCTTCAAGGCGAGATCTACACCAACTTTCCTAAGCTCGGCGTCTTTGCAGTCCCTTGGCTTCCGCGGATCTCCAGCTAAGTAGGGCTTTAGGAAGTCGAGCATTGTCATGTAGACCATAACGTGTAGCTGGTGACGTTGAAATACATAGTAGGGATATCGGGCATCCAATGAAAGATCTGGTTTGTCCATTCTGAACACCGGTGGTAGCTCATCGATAAAATTGTTAATCTCGCCAAGTACCACCGAGACCTGATTAGCTGAAAGATTTCTGGCAGTTTGGACGCCGTTCAAGTGGGATGCGAGCCGGCGGGCGAGCTGGGCTGCGAGCGCCATGTGGGCGAATGGGGAGAGATGATTCGGTTCATCAGCGCATTGGTCAAGGCGTAAGTTCGGGAAGACAAAACTGAGATCTCTTTGATCGATTAGGTGCGGTCGACCGAGCCATGCGGACATCTGCCTGTAACTGATGAGCTTGATTTGGTAAGAAGAGTGGTCACGTACCAGTCCCAAATGAAGAGCAGCGCCCACAATCTTCTTCGAATCTCGATATCAAACTCTGTCAGACCCTCGGTACCGGTGTCTTTGTCGATCCCTGCAACGATCTTAGAAAGCGTACACCAATAAACTTCGAGAAAGCAGCTATACCCAGTTCCTGCGCCTCTCGAATAGTGCAACCCAACGTATGCCACGACTCCACAATCCTACTCTCCGACTTCAACCAAGCGCATTTCAGAAATCGCTCTTGCACCCTTTCCAGACAAGTATCCGACGCAGAAAAGCTCTCGCTCAGCTGTTCCGCTGCATCAGAAAAGCGATCCGTCAGTGCTTGCGAAGTACAGGCCAGCTCGAACTCCATCATCTTGCGCAACGAGGGCGTGAGATACTGGACGGAGTATGACAGCACTCTTAGTAGAAGACACGTGAACTCTGGCGAGAGCCGATGACCGCTCGCACGGTCGGCCCACCATTGCACGTATTGATCGGTGAAGGTCGGGGCGTAGATAGCATTGTATCGGTAGTTGACAATAGCAAGGAAGTGATTGACAAATGCATCTACTGAGAATCAGCAAGTTATTTTGGGGACGGAGGCTGGTTTACCCGTGATGGACCGTGGAGGTATTGCATGCAGCACTTTCTCAACATCGTCCCCCTTGTCCGACTTGCAGGACGATTTATTTTGCCGCGGATTCTAGAATAGAGTAAGTGGAATAAAAGTATCGATGATTCGCGACTTACATCGCCATCTGCAAGACTCAAGTTGTAATGCACATGCCCAGGCATGTACCCCCACATCTTCAATCCATCTTCAGGTTCTTCCTGCCCGCTGTCCTGTAGCAACGAAGAAGCCACTGCAATCTCGGGGAAACTCCTCTTCGGACCCCTCGACTCACTTTGGCGCTCCCTAGACAACTCCGAAATTAACTTGACGCCCTCATCGTTGCCTCCCAGCAACTCGTGGCACTGTAAATCCGGCATACCAAGAATTTTCAGAAGGCAACGCCTGTTGACTTTTTTTCTGTCCAAACTGGCACAGATGGGGCACTTTTCGAGCCTGGCAGTGATTGCACGGCCATTTCCGCGAGCACTTGTCATCCGATTAGCCACGAGGATAGCACGCCCAGAGTCCGACCATTATCGGACTCACCTTTTGTTTCCGACGCTGGCACTCTGTGCAGGATATTATAGCGATCTTCTCCTTTGGGTCCTGCATGATATTACAATGCGCTTGCTGGACAACAGCTTCTTAGCTCGATATATTTGGGAGCTGCTAAGGAGTGTCCCTCGCGATCGGCAGCAGGCCATGATCGTGAAAGTTCCCCGCGCCCACATAATTACTAATCGTTCACGTGATTGCCGGCATTTCGAGATCAATGCCTCATTTCACTGCCCAGCAAAATTGCGATATACGTGTAACATCATCTACCGATCCTCTCGGATCGGCGCGAGACTCACAAGCGTGACTCGAGAAACACCTCGGCGTTGGAGACGTACCGCATGAACTTGAGTAAATGGCCCAGGCTAGGCTTAAAGAGGCAATCACCCTTTTCCATCTACCTTAGAGATAGTCAATATCTATATCACAAGATGTAAGGCTTAATACAAGAGCATCATAGTAAAGGCAAAAGTGGGCGTAGGTTTGGGTTCTTTCGTCTTGAAAGGTCGATGTTTTACCTTGGTAAGGGCAAGCTCGATCTAACCTGACCCACATAGGACGAAAGTACCAATAAGCAACCTGCCTACAAGTCTACGCAAGGTGCTGCTGTACTAAGCTTAGCTTGGGCCATTTATCTGAGTTTCTGCGGTACCGCTCAATGTATTATGGGGTTTCTAAGTAGGTAAAGGGTGTCAAAGGAAATTGGAAGGGCTGTTTGACTATCTTGTCGCTCAGTGCTACAAACAGAAGGATTTGACCGAAGGAGAAAGTTCAGACCGAAGGCGAAAGCGACGTAAAGACTGAGAAGTAGAACGATAGAGGAGAACATGAGAAGCTTCAATGGTCTCTGAATTGACAAGGATATGCCTCTATCGAGCTTTGAGCGTAAAGCGAGATTGTCAGAGGCTTTCTGAAGGCGGATAGTGAGGATGACTGGGGCATACGTTTCATGCAGTACTACAAGCGCAAGAACGTTTACAACGCCAGACTGAACAGGTCTTCCATAAATACAGATGGGCTACACGTACGCAGATGAGGATAATCCAGAAAGTCCATCTCCATCCAGTCTCTTGCCCGATGTAACAGCCAGCAATAGGCCCCACGATAGGCCCGAGCGCGACCATGCCTATCATCGTGCCGCGTTGCTCTTGTGCGAATAGATCCCGCCACCGTGCCGCCGGCAATAGTCATTTGTGCTGAGCCCACGCATCCAACAATGAAGAGGAAGACGAGAGGCATGCTCGTAGTTGCGCTCAAGGCACAGCCCAGAGTGAAAGCAAGGTACAAGAAGTTTGAAGCAACGGAGCTGCAGGAACAAACATGGTTGAGGCGAGATTGCTTGTAGCTATCAGTGAGAGTGCACACGCGAAAGACTTTAGCACTTACACTAACAACGCAATCATACTGACGAGTACTGTGTGTGGCTTCTTTTCTCCTGCTTGTAAATGGTCCCTTCCAGTTGACAATGTTAACGTTGGGCTTCGTTGGAGCGACGAGGTTCGTGCACGAGATGGTGTCCACGTCTCGTTCCGCCATTTATGCAACTGCTTAGTGAAATTGACGTGGGAAGGGCAAGCCCTAGACTCCGACAGTGGCTGCTAAGGTGGCTGTCTATAACTTGGAGTGCGCTGAAGCTTTAAGTAAATCTTGTAATCAAATGTCGAGTCCATGTGTACGTTTCCCAGGGGTTGGGTGGCCTTCTCCCCCTCCCCCGGTATATGCAAAAGCGGTGTTTACCCGAGGAACAGATGCGAGTGAGGTAGATGAGTGAAGCATGTTCTGCCAATCATGAAGAAAGACTAGTCCGACCATCCGACGAGGACCCTCCGGCAAGCAATAGAGGGAGTAGGTCTGAGGCACGGGCTTGAGGGTGCAACAGAGCGTATGACGTGCAAATCATGGATGGGCACTCGCGACAGGAATTGTTCGTTGATGAGATTTGCATACGCCTGGGTTGATAGTCGGTCTGTGGAGGAGGATAGTGGGACGCGCAGGATCACTAGAGGCATCGTGGGTGAGCTGAAGGCTAAGCCCAATTCGGCTCACGCTCGCTTCGTGCTGCGTCATCTTGCGCGCCAGGCAGCATCCAACACTCACCCTCATATCAGGCCGCTTGTTCTAATGACTGCGGACCATCCGATGAACAGCCGGCTGCCACGATGAATTATGACGCACAACCACCACAGCAACGCTACATTCCGGCGAGCCGCCGCAGAGACAAACCCATCCTTTCATGCAGTCTCTGTCGCCGCCGAAAGTGAGCAAGCCCCTCACCGCCTCTGAAAACGTGCTGATGACTTCTCCGAGACTGAAATGCGACCGACAGCAACCATGCAAGGCATGTGTAGACCGCGGCCTGTCTCTCTCGTGCACATTTTCGAGACACCCCCAAGCACCATCAACACCAGAGACCAAGGCAACTCACAATGTCCATGACCGCATCGATCAACTCGAGAAGCTCGTCACTAGCCTTATGAATGAGAAGCGAAACGGGACTCAGGAAACCCCAAGCCCGATGGCTTCTTATAGTCCCAGAATCCACGTCGGTGACACAGATACCGACGTACCGGGGACGCCTGATCGCGTTAAACTCGAAACCAACGAGACAAGTTACACGAACAGCGGTCACTGGACGAGTATACTAGACGGTGTAAGTATACGGTCTACGCGAACATGGCGCCCGCGCTTGCGCGGTTGCGTCATCCTGCCTTCTGGCATAGAGATTGCCTTTGTGCTTATGCGCTGATAATCGACTAGATTGCCGAGTTGAAAGAGACGCTCGATGAGATACCAACCGCACCACAGTCCCGTGACCCAGAGGACGAGTTGACCGGGCCTGACCTCCTATTCAGTCGACATAAGCATGCCACGCTCCAGGAGATCTTGTCTGCCCTTCCATCGAAATCGGAGGCTGATCAACTCGTGGTAAAGTATTACGTATACTTGGACATGGCTCCAAGTAAGTCAATCACCCTAGTTCCTTGAACTACCCTAATGATATAGCTCTCCTGCACAAGCCGACGTTTCTTCGAGAATACGAGGATTTCTGGGAAAACCCCTCACAAGTACCTGTCATGTGGCTCGGGCTTTTGTTCTCGGTGTTTGCGATCGCCACTCGGTTTCACGGCAACGTGGAAGAGTATCAGGACCAAGTTCCCAACCCATCGAAGATCGAGGGCGTTTCAGCTCGCATAGCTTTCTATCGCGAGAAGGTTGTCCAGTGTCTGATCCTAGGGGATTACACCAAGTGCCCACCATACACCTTAGAACTCTTCCTCTCCTATTTCATCATGGAATATCTACGTTCCAGGGATACCCAATTTGGTATATGGCTTCTTTGTGGTACTCTCGTTCGCATAGCGCTCCGGATGGGCTACCACAGAGAACCCTCGAGATTTCCTAACATTACCCCTTTTCAAGCCGAAATGCGACGTCGGATATGGACCATGATTGTTTCACTCGATCTCATGACTTCCATGCAGAATGGTCTACCTCGGATGATCCAGCCGTATATGTACGACGTTATGGAACCACGGAATTTGACGGATGCCGATCTGGACGAAGACATGGTCGAGCTTCCACCATCCCGGCCTGATTCTGAGTCAACCGTGATGCTGTACGCCGTTGTTCGAATTCGGGGGCTGCAGATTATGGCGCGCATTGTGGATTTGTCCAACACTGGGCAAACGATTCCTTATCGCGAAACACTGGAGCTTGACACAGCATTACAGGAGTATCACAACACGATTCCCAGCTCACTTAAGGGCGTCACCGCCACTACCTTCAACGCCGAATCAGATGTTGCCATGCGCAAGATGTATTTGGGTGTCACCTTTCTCAAGGCCTCGCTGATGCTACATCGGCCTTACATGCTCCTCGGACGAACTGACCCCAGGTATGAATATTCTCGAATGGCGTGTCTTGATGCTGCGCTAGAGATTCTCGATTTTCAAGCGCTGCTCGATAAAGAGTCTCGCACGGCGGCAAGTAGTTGGTCGTCTAGATGGCAACTATGGACTTCGAGCTGGCGTCGGTCATCTTTGGTCAATTACGACTTCCTTTTAGCCACAACAGTGTTGTTGTCAGATCTCGACAAAGATCTTGCTTCTCCCATGCCCCCAGCCCCAAGCGATATTCCTCGCGTCCGGTTCAAGAGCGGCCAGCCAACCCGGGCTGAGATCGTTGAAGCCTTAAGAGGCACATATGCTATATGGACTGTAGCATGCGACAATTCTAGCGAAGCTATCAGAGTAGTGACGGCTATTAAGCTTATGCTTCGCAAGGTCGACGCAATCGATGTTCAATCAGGAAGTAAGTTGCTCGCTATCTTAAACACCACTACGCCAGATGCGGACGTTGCTAAGTCCTTGATTACAGCACCTGCGCCAAACGGCTCCCCGATCGAAGCTTTTGCAATGTTTGCGCAGGAACAAGCGTCAGAATTCGCTACGGATGGTGGCGCTAATGCCAAATTCTTCGACCTCGACACCTCACAACTCTCGATGCCGTTCCCTATGGCCGACATCCCTCTAGATTTCGGTGGCTTTGATTGGGTGAGTACGATCTAGATGGTTGCGGTCGTTGCTAATCTCGCATGAAAGGGTACCATTCCTTCCGAATACTCAATGCCGACGTTCGAGTCGGATCTTCAGGCTCCATATTATGGCTAGTCCGGCATCTGATGGTTCAGCACGGTTATATCACGGAATTTTGTAGTGTATCTGTACATTAAGGGGCTCATTCGATACCCAATCTACATAACTTTTACCTGCTCTTTGATCGTCTTTACAGGGCTGACCTCTTTCTGACCCTTGTGGTCTCTGTTGGGTTTTGCGTGATCGAGTCAATGCAGGCACCATCAAATTAGCTTCTGGACAGTCTCAACGATGGACTTGAAAACATTATTGATCAGGCTGTGGATGGTTTGGTAGATGAAGCTGGAATAAAGGGCATCTATACACTATAGCTGGATGGAGTTTGTGAGCGGAAGGAGGACAGTGAGGCGGCTAGTGCTGTAGTAGAGAAGTGCTTAAAGTATTCTGACGCTATTGGTACGTGTCCCTTATCCGCGGTCAAACTTTGCTTTTACTCATATTTGTACAGCACTGTATGGGACAGTCTTGAACTTCCAACCCTTACGCGTGATCGGCCGGACTGATACATCCATTCCCCTCGTCGCCGAGCTAACACAATCGGCCACTTCTCTACTCAGCATTCTCAACACAATCTGCCGCGCCCTCTTGGCCTTCCTCATCGTCTCCCTCATCGGCTCCGGACTCGCTGTCCTCCTCGCCATTCTGTCACTAATCTTCCGCGATTCACACAAACACTAAAAAATAACGATTGTATGTGTACTCTGAATGGGGTGCCGCTAGCCCCTGTTCGGAGGCAGCTCGGCTCAGAGTCTGGCACGCCTTCGTCCCCAGAAAGCGTCCACTCCAGATTTTGCTTCACGCGCTCGTGCTCGCTCCAATCTTCGTACGCCTCGGACTTCAGGGTTTGCTTTGCATCTTTTGTTATAGTCTGTTTGTAATAACAACTTTCCCGTCTACTTAAGTTACTCCGTTGAATCACTCTTCTCGCCCACTGCCAAAGGATTGACACGGTCATCAACTCATAGCTTCGCAAGCACTGTCACGGTCCTCATCCACTACTGGACCTCTGGGACTCTCTGGTAGTCGTCCAGAAAGAACTGCGGGCCCAGCAGCTTCTTCTGGAACTTACCTGTTGTAGATTTTGGCAGCTCCCCGTCCACGATGCGGAGAAGGGTCGGGAGCCTGAAACCCGCAAGCCTACCCCGAAGGTCCTTTCGCACATCCGCCCGGGTCAACATGTATTCAGTGTTGCCATATGTCTCAAGAAAATCATCACTCAGTTCCTCATCATGCAGGAAGATCAGCGCCGCCACCCGTTGGCCAAACTCTTTATCGGCCACCCCAACTACCATGGCCTCAGCAACATATGGCAAGGCCAACAACTCCTTCTCGATATCTAGGGCATATATCTTGTAACCACCCGTCTTGATAATATCAAACGATGCTCGACCAACAATATAGTAGTATCTTCCCTCTCAACGTGCAATGTCACCGGTCCGGAAGTAGTCTTCCTCGTTGTGTGCTCGGATTTTGGCTTACAGGTCATGTAAATATCTCGAGAACGTTTGCTAGTCATCAGTCAGCAGGATCCGCTCTCCGTGGAGATGTAGCCATTACTTACCGGACTCTCAACAAGAATTTCCCATCATCGCCCTCTGACAGCTTGAGGTCTACCCCCGGGATTACTTCGCCGACCGAACCATCGGAAGCCTTCTTGTCATCCAGAGCGACCGCGATGATAGCACTGAACTCCGTGGCGCCATACCTTTGTGCTTTCTGCATGAGCATCTTCCAAAAGTCATTTAAGGGTTTAGCCAGTGCCGATGTCCCACAGAGACAAGCTCAGAACTGCCTCGCCTTCGCAATGTATTTTTCGAGCCCCGGAGGCGGCAACTTGACCAGATTCCGCTGATAATGGCGCCTCATCCGCATATATATGGTTGGGACGCCGGAGAAGAAGGTCAGCCGCCGGCGACCGTTGAACCCGGCCTCTTTCCACCTCTCCCACATCCACTTCTCGTCGAACGCTCCGCTACGGAACTCTATGCAACCCCCCGTTACGAGAATGGGGAACAACTTGATACCAACACCAGTCATATGGTGCACGGGCAGGACGTGCAGCATCACATCGTCCTCACGGAACTGGTAGTGGTCGGCTACAGCCAGAGCGCAATCGAATACGTAACGACCTCCGCAAAACAGCACTCTTCAGCGATCCTGTAGTATCCGAAGTTAAGATGAAAAAGATGGGCGCGTTTTCGTCCAACGCACGATCCGACGAAATAAGAATATCGCTGGGCTTGAGCGTGGGGATAAAGGTACAGGGTCCGATGGGCACGCCGCGGAAGCGCTCGTTAATCGTGGTTGCTACATGCTTCACCGGCCTGCAGCACTGTTCTAGATCGAACGAGCTTACGAGAACCCAGGCCGCTTGCGACTTTGCAACCAAACACGCTGCTTCCTGCACAAGCATTGTAGGTGCTATGGGGACAGCGACTACCCCCAGCGCCAGCACGGCGAGCATAGCGACCATGTACCCGTAACCGCCTGCTACTACGATGTCTTTTTAATCTCTTCTGTCCAGTCCAGCGCTCTAACCTCAATCAGGTTTAGTCTATTCAAGATGGTATCCCGTAGGGCTAACATGTCGGAGAGCAGCTCTAAATGTGTCCGTTGATAATCCGACCGCGCATCATCGATAGCCAACCATGCAAAATTCCGACTTGCAAAGCTAAGCAGACGACTAAAAAAAGGCTGCTACGTATTAATTACTAGACTTGATTATTCCATGGAGTGGATGTGCTTGCCGTGTTGGGCAGGATGTTGCACCCTGCATGTCTCGGTACCATGAATGTGCTGTCTTCTTTGATTGGGTGTACAAGATCAGCAAAAGTTCGATTAGTTCAGGGAAATTGGACACAATGTCTTAGGCGGTGCAAAAGGCTTCCCCAGGACACGTAGTGGCAGCAGATTTCAAGAACCTGCTCCCTTTGAATACGTACCCATTCTATGGTTACACAAACTTTAAGAAAAAAATACAAGAAGAGCCTCATGCCTCTCCTGTCCTCGTTTTCGGACATTTTTGGGGGACCTGAGGACTTGGTAGTTGAGGTTAATGAGTCACTGGCGCGTGTCATGATATGTCCGGGACTTGTCGGCATCTCGTTAATCTGAGGTACGCCTGCCCCGCAGCAAGAACTGGGAACCTACAACTCTGTTATCGCGTCGAACACACAGGTCGCATGTGCGGGGTACATAAAAAA
>Ga0247803_1000597_pt1 | contig 19373 bp, 17 predicted proteins | sample UWRJL014104B1_FD_180928 | JGI IMG/M metagenome (GOLD analysis project Ga0247803, IMG submission 180928) | Plant litter microbial communities from Arlington Agricultural Research Station in Wisconsin, United States - UWRJ-L014-104B-1 | ecosystem: Environmental > Terrestrial > Plant litter >...
GCGACGGAGATGGACTCGTTGGTCAGGTAGGCGACGAAGCCGTCGACGTCGCCGTTGATGAGCACCGACGGGTCGTACTGCACGGGCACGATCTCGAGCGAGTCGGGGTCGATGTCGTTGGCGGCGAGCAGCGCCTCGAACAGCGAGGTGTTCGACGCCTGCACGCCGATCTTCTTGCCGATCATGTCTTCGGGGGTGAGGATGTTGCCGGCGTCGGCGATGGACAGGATGGTGAAGGGGTTCTTCTGGAAGGTGGCGCCGATGATCTTGAGAGGGGCCTCCTCGTTGGCGACGACGGTGCCGATCGAGACGGCGTCGCTGAGGGCGACGTCGACCGTTCCGGAGAGCAGCTCGGCGCTGCCGGTCGACGGGCCGGCGGTCATGGTGACCTCGCCGAGGCCGGCGTCGGCGTAGTAGCCCTTGTCGAGGGCGAAGAACTCGCCGGCGAACTCCTCGTTCTTGATCCAGGAGAGCTGGAGGCTGAGGTCGCCCAGGCTCTCGGCGTCTCCGTCGGCTGCCGGGGTGGCGCTCGAGCAGCCGGCGAGTGCGAGCACGATGCCCGCCGCGGCGATCGTGACGGCGGCCTTGCGCCGTGGGGAGAAGCTGAAGCGTGCTGACATGGGGAATGCCTGTCTCTCGGGGTGGGGATCGGGGTGAGGATCGCAGCCGACACTACCGAGCGCGCGTTTCGCGTACTTCATGGCAATGTTTCGTGCAGATTAAAGGGGATAACGGTTAAGTATCGACGGTCGGTATCGACGGTCGATCACGACGGTCGATCACGACGGTCGATCACGACGCTCAGAGCGTGCGGCCCCCGATGAGGCGCTGCAGCCAGGCGAACGAGCGCTTGGGCGTGCGTTTCTGCGTCTCGAAGTCGACGTGCACGAGCCCGAACCGCTGGGTGAAGCCGGCGGCCCACTCCCAGTTGTCGAGCAACGACCACACGAAGTAGCCGCGCAGCGTCACGCCCGGGGCTCCCGCGAATGCGACGGCGAGGTGCTCGGCGAGGTAGAGCACACGCGCTTCGTCGTCGACCGAGCCGTCGCGCTGGACCACGTCGGGGAAGCTGGCCCCGCCCTCGGTGATCACGACGGGCGGCAGGGCCTCGCCGTAGCGTTCGGCGAGCTCCGTGAGCGTGACCGCGAGCGAGTCGGGCGCGATCGGCCAGCCGAAGCCGGTGACGGGGTACTCCCGCATCGGCACGAGCGAGAACGGGAGGCTGCGCGCGGCGGCCGACTCGCCGTCGGGCGTCGAAGCATCCGCGGGCGCACCCGCTGCGACCCGTGTGGGCATGTAGTAGTTGAGCCCGTAGAAGTCGAGCGGTGCGGCGATGGTCGCCAGGTCGCTGGGCTCGATCTCGCGCAGCGGCGCGAAGAGGTGCTCGAGCTGCTCGGGGATCGCGGGATAGCGGCCGAGCAGCACCGGGTCGGCGTACACGCGGTTGTGCACGATGTCGAACAGGTCGGCGAAGAGCGCGTCGTCTTCCCTGTCGCCCGCGGGCTGCACCGGCGAGTGCACGTTGGTGATGCCGATGGCCCCGGTGACGGATGTGGCCCGCAGCGCCTCGACCGCGAGGCCGTGCCCGAGAAGCTGGTGGTGCGCCGCCGGCAGCGAGTCGAACAGCAGGGTCGCTCCCGGCGCGTGCACGCCGAGCGCGTACCCGTTGAGGGTCACGGTGGCCGGCTCGTTGATCGTCACCCAGCTCTCGACGCGGTCGCCGAACGCCTCCCCCGCGAGAAAGGAGTATTCGGCGAATCTGTGGGCGGTGTCGCGCTTCATCCAGCCGCCGGTGTGCTGCAGGGCCTCGGGGGTGTCCCAGTGGAAGAGGGTCGCCATGGGCTTGATGCCGCTCGCGAGCAGCCCGTCGATGAGCCGGTCGTAGAACGCCACGGCGCTGCGGTTGAGTGTGCCCTTACCGCCCGGCTGCAGGCGCGACCAGCCGAGAGAGAACCGGTATGAGTCGATTCCGAGCTCGCGCATGAGCTTCAGGTCTTCTTCGTAGCGGTGGTAGTGGTCGGCGGCGACAGCGGCGTCCGAGCCGTCGGCGATGCGGCCGCGCTGGGCCATGAAGGTGTCCCAGGTGGAGGGCTCCCGGCCGTCGTCGAGGATCGCGCCCTCGATCTGGAAGGCGCTCGTGGCGACTCCCATGGTGAAGCCGGCGGGCACGAGCGCGCCGAGTCCTGCCGGGTCGTCGAGCCACTCCCGGCCCGGTCGTCTGCTGGCCGCGGTGCTCACGCGCCGAGCACGCGCTCGAGGTAGGCGTTGCCGAACAGCCGTCCGGGGTCGAGCCGGTCGCGCACCGCGACGAAGTCGTCGAAGTGCGGGTACGCGCCACGTAGTGATTCCGCGTCGCGGTTGTGCATCTTGCCCCAGTGCGGGCGTCCGTCGTAGCTGATCATGATCTGCTCAATGGTACGGAAATACTCGGTGGGGTCTTCACGGTAGTAGCGGTGCAGGGCGATGTACCCGGTGGCGCGTCCCGAGGCCGTCGACAGCCAGAGGTCGTCGGCCGCTGCGGCGCGCACCTCGATGGGGAAGGAGATGCGCCAGCCCTTGGCGTCGATGAGCGCCCTGATCTCGCGCAGGATCGCGGGCACGGTCTCGAGCGGCACCGCGTACTCCATCTCGCGGAAGCGGGTGCGCCGGGGCGCCACGAACACCTCGTGCGACACGTCGGTGTAGGCGCGGTCGCCGACGATACGGGTGGCGAAGCGGTTGATCGGCGGGGTGAGCCGCGGCACGGCCACGCCGAGGTTGAGTTTCGCGGCGAGCACGGTGTTCGACATGAAGTCGTCCTCCCACCACGACGCGAACCGCGACAGCGGGTGGCGGTCGGCGGTGACGGGCAGTCGGGTGTTGTACTTGCTCAGCACCGTGTCGGTGTGCGGCCAGACGTAGAACTCGAAGTGGTCGGTGTCGGCGACGCGCTGCGCCCAGGTGTCGACGACGTCGTCGAAGCGCTCGGGCTTCTCGACGGCCCGCAGAAGGAAGGCGGGCACGCACTCGATCGTCACGTCGACGAGCACGCCGAGGGCGCCGAGACCGAGCCGCGCGGCCGGCAGCAGGTCGGCGTTCTCGGTCTCGCTCACCCGCAGGATCCCGCCATCCGCGGTCACCAGGGTGACGGCCCTGATCTGGGTGGCGAGGCCGCCGAAGGCGCCGCCGGTGCCGTGGGTTCCGGTCGAGGTCGCGCCCGCGACGGTCTGCCGGTCGATGTCGCCCATGTTGGCGAGCGCGAGCCCGAAAGGTTCGAGCAGGGCGGGCAGCTGGTGCAGGTTGGTGCCCGCGGCGAGAGTCACCCGGTTGCCGTCGACCGCGACGACGCCCTCAACGGCGGCGATGTCGAGCTGGATGCCGGTGGTGGCGGCGATCGCCGTGAAGCTGTGGCCGGCCCCGACCGGTTTGACGGCGAGACCGTTGTCGCGCGCGAACTGCACGACCTCGACGACCTCGTCGACGCTGGACGGCCGGGCCACGTGCAGGGGTGTCGCCGCCTCGCAGCGTCCCCAGTTCTGCCAGGGTTCGCCGGGGGCGAGCAGCCGGGATCCGGTGAGCGTCACAGGAACACCCTGCCCTGGCCGCGGTAGGTCGGCAGGGTGGCGACCACCGCTCCCCCGTCGACGACGGCGAACGCGTCGAGGTGCTCGCTGATCTCCCCCGCCTTGGTGTGGCGCAGCCAGACCCGGTCGCCCACATCGAGCGCCGCCCCGCCGCTGACCGGGGTCTGCACCTCGCCGGCCATCTCGAGCGGCAGCATCTTCAGGCCCTCGGGCCAGACGAGCTTCGGGGTGCGGTCGGCCGCGGTGGGGCCGGAGGCGATCCAGCCGCCGCCGAGCAGCACGGCGACGTCGGGCTGCGGCTTGCGCACGACCGAGAGCGCGAACGCCGCGGCCGGGGCGGGGTGGAAGTGGGCGTAGTTGTCGAACAGGTGCGGCCCGAACAGGCCCGAGCCCGCCGCGACCTCGGTGACCGCCGCCTCGGCGGTGGTCGACTCGATCGAGCCGGTGCCGCCGCCGTTGACGAACTCGAGGTCGGCGATCTCACGGACGGATGCCACGGCTCGCCCGCGCCGATCCGCGAGCTCCGCGGCCGAGCGCTTCTGCACCCACTTGACGGCGGCACCGCGCCCCGGGTTGCCCGCGGGCTGGTTGACGAGCCCGGCGATCTGCGCCTCGTAGCCCATCATGCCGACGAGGGCGAACCCGGGCCGGGCGACGATGGTCTCGGCGAGTGTGCGCGCCTCGACCACGCTGTGCACGGGCGAGCGGCGCACGCCGAGGTGGCCGAACAGGCGGGAGTCCCAGGAGGCGTCGAGCTCGAGGCACACCCGCACCGTCTCCCGCTGGGCCGCGGCGATTATCGAGTCGACGAAGTCGAGCTGGGCGACGCTGTCGACCATGATGGTGACGCGCGCGGCGAGCTCGGGCGTGGTGGCGAGCTCGAGCAGGGCGCCGCGGTCGGCGGTCGGGTAGCCGACCACGACGTCGGTGATCGCCTCACCGTCGGCGCTCGTCGTGGCCAGCCAGTTCGCCTCGGGCAGGGTGTAGGCGAGCACACCCGCGTAGCCGGGCAGGGCGAGCACCGCGTCGAGCACACCGCGCACCCGCACCGACTTGCTCGCGACGCGGATCGGCACCCCGGCCGCCCGGTCGAGCATGTCGAACGCGTTGTACGCCAGGGCCTCGAGCGAGATGACGCCGTAGGGCGGGTCGAGGTCGACGGTGGCATCCTGCAGCCCCGGCCAGTAGGCCGCCGGGGTCTGCCACGGACGGTCCGGCCGGCGGACGAGCTCCACTAGGCGACGCTCTTGATCGGGACGATGGCGAGTCCGCCGAGGGCGGCGGCGATGGCCGAGGCGACGAAGAGACCGGCGAAACCGGCGCCCGCGCCGGCGAATCCGGCATCCGCGCTCACCGCGACGCCGTTCGTGGCGAGTCCGGCGCAGACGACGACGATGAGCGCCCCGAGCAGCGGCGCTACCGCCTGCGGCACGGCGGTGGCGATGTTCATGATGCCGAGGTCCTTGCCGCGCGACTGCGCGTCGGGCAGCACCTGCGTGGCGAGCGCCTGGTCGACGGCCATGAAGCTGCCGTAGCCGAGGCCGAGGAGGCCGGCGGCGGCGATCGCGATGGTGAAGTCGGGCACGAACGCCAGGATCAGAGCGGCGAGGGCCTGCAGGTAGGCGGCGACGTAGACGAACACCTTGCGCTTGCCGATGCGGTCGCTCAGCTTGCCGACGCCGAGGGCGGAGGCGATGAAGAAGACCATGTAGACGGCGGTGAGCAGCAGCAGGCTGTCTTCGGCGCCCTCGCCGAGGTCGAGGCCGAACATGAGGAAGTAGAGCAGCAGCGTGGTGCCGAGGGCGTTGCCGAGGTTGACGAGGATGCGGCTGAGCAGCGTCCAGCCGAAGTCGGGGAAGCGGCGGGGGCTGATCCAGAACCCGCCGAGCAGCATGGCCCCGGTGAGCTTGGGACGCGCGACGTCGGCCGGCAGCACGGCGTCCTTGGTGAGGAGCAGGAACGGCAGCACCGCGACGACCTGCAGCACGGCGACGAGCACGTAGCCGACGATGGTGGCGAGGGCCAGCTCGGTGACGAGCAGCACGCCGAGGATCGTGCCGACGGCCTGCGGCGCCGAGACCCAGCCGGAGACGAAGCCGCGCTGGTTCACGGGGACCTGGTCGGAGATGGTGGCGGTGATCGCGGCGGTGAGCACGCAGAACCCGATGAGGGCGAGCGACCAGAACACTCCGATGCCGACCATGGTGGTCTGCAGGCCGAGCAGGATGAGGGACGCGGAGAAGATGACGGTGCCCGCGGCCATCCACGGGCGGCGGCGGCCGAAGCGTGAGACGGTGCGGTCGCTCAGCGCGCCGCTCAGCGGGAACGCGACGAGGGCGCACACGCCGGCGATCGCCGAGATGATCCCGAACGCGACGACGTTGTCGAGCCAGTCGGCGGCGTTGAGCTGCTCCTCGATCTGCTTGGGCAGCAGCAGTTGGATGGGGGTGAGCTGCGCCATCCAGATACCGAGCCAGGCGGTGGCGAAGAGCGCGATCCAGCCGCCGGTGACCTTCTTCGTCGGTTCGGAGAAGGCGGCTACGGTTCCTGAATTCTGGGTGGTCGTCATGGGGCGGGCTCCACTGTCTTCGAGGTCGGGTGTTGCAGAGAAAGCACGTGCGCCGTCGAGTCGACCGGTTGGGCGAGGGAGGCTATGGATGTCGCGGCGAACTCGATCACGCGGCTGGCAGCCGCGGTGTCGCGGTCGGCGAGCCAGGCGAGGGTGATGCCGTCGGTCAGGGTGACGACCATGCGCGCGACGTCGTCGAGCGGCAGCAGCCAGCGCATGCCGGTGTCGGCGGCGGCGGTCTCGAGCAGGCCGCTCACGGCGAAGCGGTACCCGGAGTACTGCTCACGCGGCAGACCGGCGAGCTCGGGGGTGCGCAGCGAGTACTGCATCAGCTCGAACATGACCTGCTCGTGCCCGGGGTCGGCGGTCACGACCTCGAGGAACGCCTGCAGCCCGTCGCGGATGGCGGTGCGCAGGTCGTTGCCGTAGCGCAGGGTGGAGAACGCGGCGATGGTCTGGTTCTCGATCACGTGGCTGATCAGCTCGCGCATCATCTCGTCGCGGCTGGTGAACGCGTAGTGGAAGCTGGCGAGCGACATCTGGGCCTCGGCGACGATGGCCCTCGTGGTGGCGCCGCTCACTCCCTCGGCGGCGATCACCCGGAACGCTGCGTCGAGCAGCGCTGAGCGGCGGTCGCCGGCCGACATGCGCGCCATGGGACCCCCTCACCGCGGAACACTGTGGGTCAGATGACCCAGACACGTGATCAGGATGGCCGAGGGGGTTGCGGCTGTCAAGCATCCGCCCCTCCCCAGAAGGGAGGGTTGCCCTAGCTGATCGCGATCTGCGATGGGTGCGCGGCGTCGCCCTCCTCGTCGGCGACGAATAGCCCCATCGCCGAGTTGGCGGAGGCCATGAGCTTCATCAGCCAGTCGTGGTCGATCGCGACCTTCTCCTTGCCGGTGAAGTGGAAGAACATGTTCGCGCTCGGGTGCAGCCAGATGCCGCTGCGGCCGCCGGCGAGACCCTCGTCGTCTTGCCAGGTCATCAGGAACGCCTCCTGCCTGCGCAGCTTCTGCACGATGACGATCTCGAGGTGCGCGAGCAGCCGGTCGTCGAACTCGACGGTGACGCCGTCGTACTTGAGTGTGCCCATGGAAGATCCCTACCCGGTTGGCGATGCCACGCGGCAGAGCCCGCGCGATCGGCAGCGAGCCACGTGGTCTGGGTAGGACGCTGTCGATGCCCAGACTACGCCCGCCACGCCTGGCCCGGTGCGGCGCTCGGGCGGATGCCGGGCGGATGCCGGGGCGGCGGATGCCGGGGGCGGCGGATGCCGGGGGCGGCGGATGCCGCGAGCGGTCGCCGGGGCGGATGCCGGTCGGCGGCCGCGGCCCGGTGTACCCCCGGTCGGACTCGAACCGACACTGGAACGATTTTAAGTCGCCTGTCTCTGCCATTGGACTACGGGGGCCAGCGCCTTCGAGCCTATAGAACCGGCCGGGCACTCGGGGGCGCGCGCACGCCGCCGCGCTGGTTAACGCCGACAGCGCGGGCCGCCTGAGCGGTCCGCGCTGTCTGGTGTTGCTCGAACAGGTGTGCTCGGGCTACTTGGCCTTCGGGCGCGAGGCGAACTCCTCGAACGCGGCGCGCGGGGTCTCCACGGCGACGATCGACGCGAGGTCGCGGCCGACGAAGAGGTTGATGACCCAGTTGCCGATGACGCGGATCTTGCGCTCCCACGTGGGCATCGCGAGTCCGTGGTATCCGCGGTGCATGACCCAGGCGGGGAAACCGGTGATGCCGATGTTGCCCTTCTGGAACACACCGACACCCAGACCGAGGCCGGCGACGGCTCCGGCAGGCTGGTGGAAGTAGTCCTTGACGTCTTCGCCGCGCAGCGTGGCGACGATGTTCTTCGACAGCAGCTTTCCCTGGCGCACGGCGTGCTGGGCGTTCGGCACGCAGAAGCCGCCGACACCCTTTCCGGTGAGGTCGGGAACGGCGCTGACGTCGCCGGCACCCCATGCGTCGGCCACGACACCGTCGTCGTTGATGACGCGGAGGTCGGCCTGCACGCGCAGGCGCCCACGCTCTTCGACGGGGAGGTCGGTGTTGCGCAGCATCGGCGATGCCATGACGCCGGCTGTCCACACGATGGTGTCGCTCTCGAAGGTCTCACCGGTCGACAGCTCGATGACGCCGCCCGTGGCCGACGACAGCTGCGTGTCGAGGTGGATCTGCGCGCCACGCTCGGCGAGGTTCTTGATCACCCAGAGGCTCGTCTTGTGCGAGACCTCGGGCATGATGCGGCCCATCGCCTCGATGAGGTGGAAGTGCGTGTCTTCGAACTTGATCGTCTTGTAGCGCTTGACGAGGGCGCTCGCGAAGGAGCGCATCTCGGCGAAGGCCTCGATGCCGGCGAAGCCGCCGCCGACGACGACGAAGGTGAGCAGGCGGTCGCGCTCGGGACCGGCGGGCAGGTGGGCGGCCTTGTCGAAGTTGGTGAGGATGCGGTCGCGCACGGCGATCGCCTCCTCGATGTTCTTCATGCCGATGGCCTCGTCGGCGACGCCCGGGATCGGGAACGTGCGCGAGACGGAACCGGCGGTGACGACGATCTGGTCGTACGCGAACTCGTAGTTCTCGCCGATGGGGGGCTCGATCGTCGCCGTCTTCGTGGCGTGGTTGATGCCGACGACCTTGGCGGTCACGATGTCGGTCGTCTTGAGGTGAGCGTGGTGGGGCACGACCGCGTGACGCGGGTCGATGGAGCCCGCCGCGATCTCGGGCAGGAAGGGCTGGTACGTCATGTACGGGCGCGGGTCGACCATGGTGACCTCGGCCTCGCCAGCGCGCAGCTGCTTTTCGAGCTTCCAGGCAGTGTAGAAACCGGCGTAACCGCCGCCGACGATAAGAATCTTGGGCACGAGTCTTGCTCTCCTCAAAGGGGGAATGGATGAAAGTCACCTACGACGGTGGAAGCCACAGGACAATCTACTCCCTTCGGCGCGCTGCCCTAAATTGCCGCACACCCGCGAGAACGAGTAAGACGAACGAGGCGCCGAAGACGGCGAACAGCAGCACGGGGATACCGACGTCGCGCCAGAGGCCGAGAGTGAAGAACGGTTCGTCGTTCGAACCGCCGCCGGATGCCTCGGGCCCGGGTGTCGCGGAGGCGCTAGGCGTCGGGGCGAGGGTCTCGGCCTCCGGGGTGACGGCCTGCGCACGGCGGTTGATGCGGATCCACTCGCCCAGGTCGCCCATCGGATTGGCCGTGACAGCCGGCACCGTCGCGGAGACGGCGGCCGCGGCATCCACGAGTCCGTAGCCGTAGATCGGGTCGGCGCCCTCGACGCCCGCCGGGGTCGCCGTGGCGATGATGCGCTGGATGACGTTGGCCGCGTCGAGCCCCGGATGCGCGGCCCGCACGAGGGCGACGATGCCGGCCATGATCGGGGTGGCGCCGCTGGTGCCGTCCCAGAGCACGTAGCCGTCGCCCGGCACGGCGCCGACGAGCTGCTCGCTCGGGGCGGAGACGGCGATGGAGATTCCCTGCGACGAGGCATCCCAGCTGGCCTCACGGTTGCGGTCGACGCCGCCGACGGTGAGCACGCCGGGCATGGTCGCCGGCGCGCCGACCTGCGAGGTGCCGCTGCCCCGGTTGCCGGCCGCGGCGACGACGACGACGTCCTTGTCCATGGCGTACTTGAAGGCGTCGTCCCAGCTCGTCGGCCACTCGAGGGTGTTGCGGGTGAGCGACATGTTGATGACGGTGGCGCCGTTGTCGACCGCCCAGCGCACGGCGTCGGCGATCTGGTCGTCGGAGCTCGGCCCGTTCGACTCGCTGAAGCCGATGGAGATCGCGAGCAGCGAGGCGCCGGGCGCTGCGCCGATCACGCCGGAGGTACCGCGGCCGCGGCCGGCTGCGAGCGAGGCGACCATGGTGCCGTGCGAGCTGTCGTCGGAGCCCACCGGGGTCTGCCCGTTCGCGGAGCCGACGGTGGAGAAGTCCACTCCCCCGACGACGGCGCCCGCGAGGTCCTGGTGCGTGCCGTCGACGCCGGTATCGATGATCGCGATGGTCTGGCCTGCGCCGCGGGAGACGTTCCACGCCTCGCGGATGCCGTAGTCGTCGAGCCAGTACTCCCGGTCGCGGATCGAGTCGGCGTGGGCGGGGGCGGCGCCGATGAGAACGGATGCCGCGGCGAGCAGGAGCGCGACGGCGGCGGTCGCTCTACGCGGCGACCGGCCGGTGGTCAAACGCACTCGCAGACCAGCGGGCTCCAGGCCACGCGCTCGAGCGCGAGGTCGCCGATGGGGTTCACGCCGGGTCCGGCCGAGAGCGAGTGTCCGGCGAGGGCGTGCAGGCACTTCACCCGGGTCGGCATGCCGCCGGCCGAGATGCCGTCGATCTCGGGCACGTGTCCGAGGCTCTCGCGGTCGGCGAGGTACGCCTCGTGCGCGGCGAGGTACTGCGCGGCGATGTCCTCGTCGGCGAGCAGCTCGGACAGCTCGTTCATGACCTGGGTCGCCTCGAGGGTCGAGATCGCCGCGGTCGCCGCGGGGTGGGTCAGGTAGTACAGCGTCGGGAAGGGCGTTCCGTCGTCGAGCCGCGGCTTGGTCGCCACGACCGTCGGGTTGCCGCACACGCAGCGCGCGGCGATGCCGATGACGTTGCGGGCCGGGCGTCCCAGCTGGTGGGAGACGGCGGCGATGTCCGCCTCGGTGGGCGGCGCGAAGGGTGGGGTGCTCATGGAACGGGTACCTGGGGGGTCTCGAGGTCGGCGGCCGAGGCATCCGTCAGTCCCGCCGTGAAGACGGAGGAGACCATGGTCTGAAGCCAGTCGACCTGTGTGGTTTGGATCTCGGTGCTGATCGGCACGCCGTCGGCCGCGGCCGCGACCTCGCCGTCGTTCTTGACGAGGTAGGTCAGGTCGCCGGGGAAGACGTAGACCATGCGTGCGCGGGCCTGGGCCTCGATGTACGCCGGATCACTCCAGCGCGCCGCGTCCTCGGTGAGCTGCGTCACCGATTCCTCTTTGTCTTTGACGGCGCTGGAGAGCTCCGCGAGCTGCTGCTGCTGCTCGATGACGAGCCGCAGACTCGGGGCGAGCACGATGACGGCCAGGATGACCAGGCCGAGCATCATGAACGTGAACCCCGAGAGCCGGATGTTGCGCAGCCAGTGCTCGGGAGCGCTCTCCATCTGCGGCAGCGCGACGGGAACCTTCTGCGTGCGCTGCCGACGTGCCATCTTTCGACCCTAGGCGGTGAAACGTGGGAAAGCGCTGCGACCCGCGTAGACCGCTGCTTCTCCCAGCTCTTCCTCGATGCGCAGCAGCTGGTTGTACTTCGCGACGCGCTCGCTGCGGGCGGGGGCGCCGGTCTTGATCTGGCCGGTGTTGAGCGCGACAGCCAGGTCGGCGATCGTGGTGTCCTCGGTCTCGCCCGAGCGGTGCGACATGACTGCCGTGTAGCCGCTGCGCTGCGCGAGGGAGACGGCGTCGAGCGTCTCGGTGAGGGTGCCGATCTGGTTGACCTTGACGAGGATCGAGTTCGCGGTGCTGAGCGAGATGCCCTTGGCGAGACGCTTCGGGTTGGTGACGAACAGGTCGTCGCCGACGATCTGGGTCTTGTCGCCGAGGGTCGAGGTGAGCTCGGCCCAGCCCTCCCAGTCGTCCTCGTCGAGCGGGTCTTCGATGGAGACCAGCGGGTACGCGGCGACGAGCTCTGCGTAGTAGGCGCTCATCTCGGCGGCGCTCTTGCTGCCGCCCTCGAACGCGTAGGAGCCGTCCTTGAAGAACTCGGATGCAGCGACGTCGAGACCCAGCGCGATGTCCTTGCCGGGCGTGAAGCCGGCGGCGGTGATCGCCTCGACGAGCAGGTCGAGTGCCGCGCGGTTGCTCGACAGGTTGGGGGCGAAGCCGCCCTCGTCGCCGAGTCCGGTGGACAGGCCCTGGCCGTGCAGGATCGACTTGAGCGCGTGGTACGTCTCGACGCCCCAGCGCAGGCCCTCGCTGAAGGTCTCGGCGCCGACGGGCAGGATCATGAACTCCTGGATGTCGACGTTGGAGTCGGCGTGCGAGCCGCCGTTGATGACGTTGAGCATGGGAACGGGCAGCACGTGCGCGTTGGCGCCACCGACGTAGCGGTACAGCGGCTGCTCGGCGGAGTCGGCGGCGGCGCGGGCGACCGCGAGGCTCACGCCGAGGATCGCGTTGGCGCCCAGCTTCTTCTTGTTGTCGGTGCCGTCGAGGTCGATGAGCTCGGCGTCGATCGCACGCTGCTCGGCGGCGTCGAAGCCCTCGATCGCGGGACCGAGCACGTCGATGACCGCGTCGACGGCCTTCTCGACACCCTTGCCGAGGTAACGCTTCTTGTCGCCGTCGCGAAGCTCGTAGGCCTCGAACGCTCCCGTGGATGCGCCGGACGGAACTGCGGCGCGAGCCACGGTGCCGTCTTCGAGGAGGACTTCGACCTCTACGGTCGGGTTTCCTCGGGAGTCAAGAATTTCGCGAGCGCCTACTGCTTCGATCAAAGCCACGGGTGGTTCTCCTTACAAAGATGGTGGATTGTCCGTTAGGCATCTTACTCGGGCGGGGTTTGCTCTCCCGCGCCGCCCGCCGTGTTCACCAGACCGTCGGCGAGTGTTGACCTGTCGATCCAGGCGCGCACGGTGGCGTTGAACAGGTCGACGTCCTCGATATTCCACTGGTGGTGCATGCCCGGCGCGGTGGCGGTCCTCACACCCTCGATGCGCGCCAGCACGGCGAGGGAGTCGACGCTGATCGCCGTGGAGTCGCTGCCGCCGGCGACGGCGAGCACCGGTACTCGCGCACCCGGGTTCGGCCGGCCCGGGTTCTGCCGGCCCAGGTTCTGCCGGCCCAGGTTCTGCAGGACGCTCTGTGGCAGCCCGCGCACGGTCTCGGCGAACACCGCCAGCGCTGTCTCACGGCGGATGCCGAGGCCGGTCTCGACGAACAGCTCCACCGAGTCGGCGGGCAGGCCGTAGCCGCGGGCGAGGAAGTGCCAGAACCACCGGCGGTTCCAGGCGGCGAGCATCAGGCACCCGGAGAGCTTCGTGGCCCGCGACGGCGGCGTGACACTGGCGCTGGAGACCAGCAGGCTCGCCACCAGACGCGGGTGGCGCGACACGAGGTGCAGACCGACACCGGCGCCGAGCGACAGCCCGACGACGTGGGCGATGCCGCCTTTCGCCCGGGTCTGGATCAGGTCTGCGACGCGGTCGGCGGCATCCGCCATCGACACCCACGGCTCGTCGTTGCTCGCGCCGAAGCCCGGGAGGTCGGGCACGAGCAGGTGGTGGTCGTCGAACGCGGGGATCTGCTCGCCCCACATCCAGCCGGCGACGTTGCCGCCGTGCAGGAAGACGATCGTGTCGCCGGCGTCGGGGTTGAACTCGAGGTGTTTCATCGCGGCGCCTTCGCGGTCGAGTCGTGGGCGGCGGCGCGCGCGGTTGGCTCCGGTGCCGGCGCGGGTGCTCTGTCGGCTGCTGGCTCGGACACTTCGGACGCGGGATCGCCTCTGACGATCGCGAGCGCGTTGTCGATCAGGCGGTCGAGCTGGGCGGCGAGGACCGGCTCGTCGACGCCGAAATCGACGCCGTCCTGGTGGCGTTCGAGTCCGAGCCACGCCGCTTCGACGAGCGTCGTCCCCTCGGCGGTGAGCTCGACGGTGTTGGCGCGGGAGTCGGTGGCGCTCTTGGTCACGGCGACGAGTCCGGCGTTCTGCAGGACGCCGACGCGCTGCGTCACCGACGCGCGCGAGACGCCGAGGTTGCGGGCGATCGCCTGCTGCGTTGTGGGCCCGAGCACTCGGGCCATGAGCAGCACCAGAAACGGCGCGTAGTGGATGCGGTGCACCGAGAACAGATAGTCGTCGGCGATGCGGTCGAGCAGCACCGTCGCGCGGTGCAGCTTGAACGCGGTGCTGTCGGTGAAGTCGGGCCGGTCCATATTGTTAAGTATCTAACAATGTCGCGGCCCGGGCAACGCCTTCTCGTTAGGTGTTCGTGGAAATTCAGGAGTCAGCGCCACGCCCACACCGGTCGGCCGCGGGATGGTGCGGGTGCGCGGCTGGCGGCGCATCCGTACTCCTGAATTTCCGATGGGGCGGTCGGGCCGCCCGCTCTAGCGAGTCGGCGGTCAGGCGGCGGAGGTCAGGTCGCGCCACTCTAGGTCTTCGACGGTCGTCGTGTCGGGCTTGACTGTCGCGACGCGGAGGAAGCCCTGGGCGGCGAGCGAGTCGAGCAGCACGCGCGTGTTCTTCGTGCTGCGCTCGAGCCGCACGCGCTTGCCGGCGCCGACGAGCTGCGCCTTGAGCTCCATCAGGCGCGCGGGCTCGACGCTGTCGTCGTAGATCAGCGCGGCCGTCTCCGCGGCGAGGGTGTCGGGCAGGTCGGCGAGGTCGACGATGCGCTCAAATCCGAGGGAGAAGCCGGCGGCCGCGACATCCGTGCCCAGGAATCGTCCGATCATGCCGTCGTAGCGTCCGCCGCCGCCGAGAGAGTAGCCGAACTCGGGGTGCGTGACCTCGAAGATCGTGCCCGTGTAGTAGCCCATGCCGCGCACGAGGAACGGGTCGAACTCGAGCACGGCACGGTCGACCTCGCCGAGCATCTCGCCGATGGCGGCGAGCTCGGTGATCGCGGCCTCGTCGACGCCGTCGGGCAGCGAGGCGCGAATGGCGGCCTCGCCGAAGCCGAGATCCATGGATGCCACGGGCCGGTTCAGGAACTCGGCGAGCGCCGCCACCGGCTCGGCCGGGAATGCGCGGTCCTTGAGCTCTTCGACGACACCGCCGACGCCGAGCTTGTCGAGCTTGTCGAGGGTGATGAGCACGGCGGAGTGCGACGAGGTGGGGAAGCCGAGGGCCGTGAGCATGCTGGTGAGGAGGCGGCGGTCGTTGATGCGGATGCTGCAGCCGTCGATGCCGAGGGCGCGGACGGTCGCGGCCGTCGCCGAGATGAGCTCGACCTCGGCGAGCGGGCCGGACTCCCCGATGATGTCGATGTCGCACTGCACGAACTGGCGGTAGCGCCCCTTCTGCGGGCGTTCGGCGCGCCAGACGGGTGCGATCTGGATGGCGCGGAAGACCCTCGGGAGCTCGCCGCGGTGAGTGGCGTAGAAACGGGCGAGCGGAACCGTGAGGTCGAACCGCAGCCCGAGGTCGGCGAGCTCGAGCGAGTCGGTGGCTTGGTGGAGGTCGTCGGCGGTGAGTCCGCGCTTGAGCACCCCGAAGGCGAGCTTCTCGTTGTCGCCGCCGAGCCCGGCGTGCAGGCGGGCGCTGTCCTCCATGACCGGTGTCTCGATCTCGTCGAAGCCGTGCGCGGAGTAGGTGTCGCGGATCACGCCTAGCACCCTCTCGCGCTGGGCCTTTTCGGCGGGCAGGAAGTCGCGCATGCCGCGAGGGGCGTTTACGGGGGAAGCCATGACTCCAGTGTGCCAGCCTCCGGGTGCCCGGGATGTCGAGGCGGGTGGGGCGGGCACCGAACATTCATCCGCGAGATTGACGCGCCCGGCGCCGGTCGAGCCGTACGCTCGGATCATGACGACAACTCAAGGCATCGAGGTCGAGCACGTCGGTCGCTCCTTCGGCGACGTGCACGCCGTGCGGGATGCGAGCTTCATCGCCGAACCCGGCACCGTGACCGCTCTCATCGGCCCGAACGGTTCAGGCAAGACGACGCTGATGTTGATGCTCGCCTCGCTGCTGCGTCCCGATTCCGGCACCATCCGCATCGGCGGCTTCGACCCGAGCGAGAACACGGCCGAGGTGCGCTCGCTGCTCGGCTGGATGCCCGACGTTCTCGGATCGTGGTCGAGCCTCAGCGTGCGCACGACGCTCGAGATCACCGGCCGGCTGTACCGGCTCGACAAGGCCGCCTCCGCCGCGCGCGCCCACGAGCTGCTCGCGCTCGTGGGACTCGAACACCTCGCCGGACAGCCGACCCGGGTGCTCTCCCGCGGGCAGAAGCAGCGCCTCAGCCTGGCGCGGGCTCTCGTGCACGATCCGAGCATCCTGCTGCTCGACGAGCCCGCCTCGGGACTCGACCCCGCGGCCCGCGCCGACCTGCGCACGCTCGTCCGTCGCCTCGCCTCCGAGGGCAAGACGGTGCTCGTCTCGAGCCACGTTCTCGCCGAGCTCGACGAGATGGCCGACGGTGCCGTGTACATCGGAGCCGGCGTGACCGCCTCGACCGAGACAATGGCGGCGACGCGGTCGACGCTGCGCTCGTGGCGGATCAAGGCGACGGATGGCGCGGCGCTCGAGACTGCGCTCGTAGCCAGCGGCATCGCGCCAGCAGACATCGGTCGGGATCGCACTGAGTTGCTCGTGGCGCTCGAAGGCGAGGCTGCGGCATCCGAACTGCTCGCGAAGTTGGTGAGCGCGGGGGTTCTCGTCAGCACGTTCGCTCCCGCGGTGGGCGATCTTGAACACACTTTTCTCGACCTCAGCAAAGGATCCAACCGATGAGCGGCTTCTTCTCCGGTGTCGGCGTCGTTCTGTCGCTCGAGCTGCGGCAGCGCGTGCGCGGCGTCGCCTGGTACGTGCTGCTGGGCGTGTTCGTTGTGCTCATCGCGATCGTGACCACGCTGCTCACGGTGGCGCTGAACGGCTTCGGCATGAGCACGACGGAGCGCGGGGTCGGCGCGGGCATCTACTCGACGATCATCTACTTCGTGCTGCTGCTCGGCACCCTCGTCGTTCCGGCGCTCAGCGGCAATGCGATCAACGGCGATCGTGACGCGGGTACGCTCGCGACGACGCAGATCACCCTCATCACGACGTGGCAGCTGGTGCTCGGCAAGTTCCTCGCCGCGTGGATCACCGCGCTCGCGTTTCTCGTCGCCGCTCTGCCGTTCATCGTCTTCTCGGCGCTCGTCGGCGGGCTTAGCCCGGTCACCGTGCTGGTCTCGGCGGCCGTGCTGGCCGTCGAGCTGGGCGTCGTCGCCGCCATCGGCGTCGGGCTCTCGGGCATTCTGACCCGCTCGCTGTTCTCGATCGTTCTCACCTATCTCGTTGTCGCGGCGCTGAGCATCGGAACGCTCATCACCTTCGCGCTCGGCGGCATCACCGTGCAGACGGAGCGAACCACCACCGTCATCAGCGGCGTGGAGTACGACTCCGACGGCCGCACCCTCGAGTGCGGCGAGCCGATGGTCACTCCGCAGACGGTTCCGCGCTTCGACCTGTTCTGGGGCGTTCTCGTCGCGAACCCGTACGTGCTTCTCGCGGACGCCGTTCCGACGACCTACAACAACGGCTACCCCGACGACCTGTTCGGCTACATCAAGTTCGCGACCCGCTCGGCGCAGATCACCCCGCAGGACTCGGTCTACAACGAGTGCGACCCGAACGCCTCGAATACCGCATCGCCGACCGCCGAGGAGACAATCGATTCGACGATTCCCGGATGGTTCGTGGGACTCTTCATTCACCTGCTGCTCGCCGGCGGCGCGCTGTACTGGGCCTGGGCCCGCACCGACACCCCCGCCGGTCGCCTTCCGAAGGGAAGCCGCGTCGCATAGATAAGCCGAGCGGGACGCGCGAAAGGGAAGCTGAGCGGTCGGTGCCAAAGGGGACGCCAGGAGCCGAGACCGGAAGCGAGCGATCAGCATTGCGCGCTCTCCCGGCGGAGTAAGTCTCCCTCCGCCAGAACGCCCTCCGGTGCCGGCGGCACCGCTCGCGCGAGCTCGAGCTCGAGCTCGAGCTCCCGCTCCCGCTCCCGCAGCAGATCCCGCATCGCCGCGCTCTTCGACGGCATGCGCCTTCGCGCACGGGTCGCGTCGACGTCGGCGGGCGGCACGAGGAAGTACTCCGAGCCGACTCGCTCGATCTCCCAACCGTTGTTATGCAGGAGCAGGTGGTGGAACTTGCACAGCAATACCCCATCGGCGATGTTCGTCTCACCTCCGTCTCTGGCCCAGAAGTTGATGTGGTGCGCCTCGCACATCGACGGCGCACGTTCGCAATTGCCGAACAGACAGCCGCCGTCTCTCACGGCGAGGGCTATTCGCTGTTTCTTGGTGAAGAACCGCTGTTCCCTGCCGACATCGAGCGGCTGACCGAAGGCGTCGACCGTGACCGGAGTTATGTCTGCGGTGCAGGCGATGCGAGCGACCGTGTCGATCGATATCGAGTCGGGCGATCCCTCGATGCGCCCGTGGCCGCTGCCGGTCTCGAGCGCCTTCTCCGTGACCAGGACCCGGATGGCTGCGGCGCCTGTTCCTAGCAGTTGGCTCGAGTCGGCATCGGCTCCGGCCTGCAGCAGGCCCAGCATCGTGTCGGAGGCGAGCTGCTCGATCGAGCGCGGATCGTCGAGGATGCGGTCGGCGGTGTCTTTGTTCGAGCCGCTGACGAACCGCACACCGCGCTTCGGCGACGTGGCGCGATCGTAGAGCTCGGTGACGACCGCGTAGCTCTCGGGTTCGAGCTCCCAGACGATGCGCCCCATGCCGTTCGGCAGGCGATAGTGCCGCAGCGACCTGCGCTCGAAACGCTCGCGTTCCCGCTCGGCGATGCCGGCCTCGTCGAGTTCGTCTCGTAGTTCGCGCGCCCGGCGCTGCAGCCGGTCGACGTCGAGCGTCGCCGCCTCGGTGACCAGCAACGCCGCAGCAGCCGCAAGAGCGTCGGCATCGACGGCGGAACTCGGCGACCCTAGCCCCGTGCGAATCGCATCGGCCGCGCCGACCGGTAGAGAGCCGTCGGCCACGGCGGCGGCTACCGACGCCAGCCATGGCTCGAACGATGTCTCGACGGCTGCCTCGCGCACCATGCGCCCCACGCGCACGGCCGTGCCCGCGTCGCGTCCGCTCGACCCGGTGGTCGCCTTGACCATCTCTTCCGGGCTGCGATAGCCCTCCCTTTGCGCGAGACCGGAGTGACCGAGCTCACGTGTGGACCGGGCAGCGATCTCGCCGGCGACGAGAGCCAGATGCGCCTCGGCCAGATGCTTCTGTTGCGCGGCAAGTCGGCTCAGCTCGACGAGAGCCGCGTCATCCGTCGCTTGGAAATCGGCGACGTTCTTCGACACCGCGGACAGCGCGGCGACAGCGGCAGCGAACTGCTCTGTGAGGCCGGACGTCGGTGTCGTTTGCATGCCCCAATTTTCTCACTTCGAAGATATGTTCGAAAGAATTCGAGTGAAAAGGTGAAGAAAAACAGCGGCCTGTGGAGAAGTGGAGGAGAGGAGGGGACGCCGGAGATGGCACGAGCGTGCAACCGGAGGGGGCCGGGGAGGAGGCGAGGGGCCGAGGCGGAGGCGGGGCGAGGGG
>Ga0247803_1000598_pt1 | contig 19366 bp, 13 predicted proteins | sample UWRJL014104B1_FD_180928 | JGI IMG/M metagenome (GOLD analysis project Ga0247803, IMG submission 180928) | Plant litter microbial communities from Arlington Agricultural Research Station in Wisconsin, United States - UWRJ-L014-104B-1 | ecosystem: Environmental > Terrestrial > Plant litter >...
CACCTCTCCGGTATGTCGAGTCATCGCTTCTGCTATCCTGAACACCTCTTTACTTTGTGTCTTTAAATAATAATACCAAAGCCATAAATCTGTAGATAGTTCAGAGTTATCCCAAGCATAACCACCTACATCGTACCTCCAGGTATGCCTGTCCCTATCATAGGCGTGCATAAAATCTCCATAATTCCAGAAACCATACCATTTATGTTCTTCTATTTGTTTTTGATAATATTCAAAATACTGATCCAGCTCATCCTCAATTGCTGCTTTTGCAGGATCAGAACGATCTGTTACACTCCAATTCCCACCAAAAACCTGCAACGACTTCAGATAAGTATGGTCAGCAGTTAACACGGCAGGATCTTGTATCTGTTTTGCAATGTCCAATAGCGCCGTTCTTGTTGGTGTTGCCTCAACGATCTTCAATACGATTTCACTCGTTCTAGCTACTCCGTGCGGTGTACCAAATTCAGGTTCATAATCCTCATAGGTGATATCAAGCGCATCTCTTTGTTTATCAAAAGTATTTTCTCCAAGACCATCGTGGTAAAAACGAAGATCCATTGCTGCACTATCCGGTGCCCAAAGCCAAAGGCTTAGTTTAGCTGTATCTTTGGCCGCATTCCTGATATCTAGCTGTGCAGGAAAGCTTTGCCAGAAATTTCTTATTCCCGCAACAACACCACCTTTAGGCGTACCCAGATATACAGTTCCTAAAGCCCGCTTACCTAGTGCAGAACTAAGCCAGCCATGTCCTTCACCTGTTCGTTTTTTAATGGAGAAACCTTCCGAATTACCCTGATATAAAGTATAATCTCCAAAGGCGGGAACATATTTTAATAATTCTGCTATCCTTCCCGGAAACTCGCTTAATGGCGGAGTAGCCTTACCATTTATTTGTGCATTGGTAACCTCCTTGCCGGGATCCCTTCGCAGACCTGTAAGCCCTCTCACGGCCTCTGCGAAAACACCATCAGATTCGTTATTTACAAACCGGACATGTCTGTTATGCAGTTCATCATTTAGCGGCACCTCTAAAGATAAACCGATACCTTTTACAAAATGTACATTTTCATCGGCATTGTAGATCAGCGTATGCAGAATCCTGATCTCATCACTACCAGCGAAAAACTGAAGACGGATCACAAAAGGTAGAAGCTTGAGCCGTTCAGACACATGGTGACCTGTAATTTTCAGCACTGCCTTTACAGGTCCATTTTGCTCTATCACCACACTTTCTACGTCTCCATTTAAAGTTTCCCTTCTAATAGGACGGTCATAAGTATCATCAGGCTGATCCTGAATCAGTACAGTAAGTACACCTGCATTCGCTAACAAGTGGCCATTTCTAGTAATGGAAGGGATTAAAATCCTTCCGGATTTATTGACAATACATATTATTTTCCCAGTATCAATTTTAATGGAAGACGAGGAGTCAGTAATCAAAAGCGACTGAACCGCTAATGCCGCTTTTCCTGCTATTACTTTATACAAACCTTCTACAGGAAGATTTGCCGCTGCATGCCCGGTCCATTTTAGTGAACCATCGGGCCAATAAGCCAGAGGCCATGATTGAATAAAAAATTCTTTCCCTTGCTGGTCACTCACGTGGAATTTATGATTCAGTTTTATTGTACCTTTTGGCCATGGAACTCCCCAGGTTAATCCCGGCAAACCTGATTTCCCTTTTTCCAACCAATTTAGTGGCGCTGGTGCGGCCTGTGTTTTAATCCCTGACAACATATATACCGTATTATTGTTAGCCAAAACTGGCGCAGCCGCGCTCATGATTATTGAATTTTTAAGAAATTTCCTTCTGGAAAACGTAGGTTTCATCATTATTTAGCAGTATCAACTGTGAATAATAAGAAGTGTAAAAAACAGTGCATTGCCCCTAATAGGTAACGAACATTTTTTCTGATACCTAAGTGACGCCATCAAAAAGAACTTAGAAAAAGGGAGTATCGAATTAAAACTTACAGGAACACCAAATCAGAACCTGCAGAAATATAATTTTATTTAAACAAAAGCGACCCGGAACAAATCCAGGTCGCTTTTGTAATAATAATCTAATCGGCCACTAAAAAATGAGTAAATTATCAATCATAACCCGCAACTACCTGCGTTCATTGAACACACCAAACTCTGCTATTTCAGCTGTTTTACCATTGTCCTGGATCTGGATACGAACTTTGTTGCCATAAACCTTATCAAACCGATGGATTTTTATCCTGTTTGTATTTTCACCAGTAAAAACTGTTTTCCATTTGCCGTCCAACTCATATTGCAGACTGTATTTTGTGATGGTAACTGGATTTTTATCCGCAACAACAATCATATTGAACTCTTTTTCCCCTTTAAATTCTACTTCATACCATGAATTTTTGACTTTTGGGTTTGAACTCCAGGTACTTCCAAAACGATCGTCATTTGCAAAATCCATAATATTCATATCATCGCTCCAGCTAGAATTTGAAGGCTGAAATTTAGCCAGGTTAGGTGAAATAATAGGTGCTTCAGCAGTTGGGATTTTTTGTGTTGGCCCTTCATTTTTCCATGCCTTGCCAATTTCTTTCAAAGCCGCAAGTGCATTATCATCAATCAACCCGTCGCGGTTTGGTGCAACATTTAGAATAAAATTACAGTACGCATTATTAAAAGGAACAATATTATCATTTACCATCTTCATTGCGCTTTTTACTGGCGTAGCAGGAAAAGATGTTTTCCAGAACCAGTTCTCCTGTAAAGGCAGACAAGAAAGAGCAGGTAATTTATTCGTTTCTTTAGAAATATGCTGACCAGCACCTTGTTCGTAAGATTTTATATCAGTATAATATAAAGCTTCTGAAGGGTACTTAGCGGCATTTAAATCCATTACCAGGCAGTTGGGCTGGATCGATTTAATCAAAGTATAAATTTCTTCGAATGGCACATCATCATAAGAAATCCTTGACCATGGGGCGTCCCATCCGTCAATAATCAGCGCATCAATAGCTCCGTAATTGCTCAGCAATTCTGTCACTTGTGCTTTCACCATTTTGATATGTTCTGGAGTAATATGATTTGGGCGGAGCTTATGGTGTGTATCTAAAATAGAGTAATACAGCATCACTTTTAAGCCGTTTTTTCTAAACGCATTCACATATTCCTTTACAACATCTCTTTTCAGCGGACTGTTCATCACATTATAATCAGTAGTTTTTGTATCCCAGATTGCAAACCCACTATGGTGCTTGGTAGTCAGGCACCCGTAAGTCATATTTGCAGACTTAGCCGCTTTTGCCCATTGGTCACAATCAAGTTTTTTAGGATTAAAAATCGCTGGTGAAGCTTCCGGATCAGGCCAGTCTTGGTCCATATAGGTGGGAATGTTATAATGGATAAACATTCCAAACCGAAGATCTACAAATTCTTGCTGGCGTTGCGCTAAACTTACCCCACCCAATTGCCCTCTACCTGTTGCAGGTAATAGATTAATAAAAATAGCAATAGCAGCTATTTTCAATAAAGACTTAAAAATATTTTTGTGCATTTTGTATAAATAAGATTGAATTTTGACCTGATATTTAAGCTTTAATAGCTGGATTAGCTGCATAATCTGCCCAAAGTTCATCTAATGTTTTTCCTGTTAGTTTTCTCCAGGTTTGATCATTATAAGTATGCGCACGCAGTTCGCCATCCATTTTTTTGATCGTTCCTGATTTAATATTTTTTTCAATCCACAAAAAGAAACGGCCGGTAATCCGGTAACTGTTTGTGTAATTTTGTTTAGGATTATAATCCGGCAGGCTCCACTTGGACCCCGCATTATCGATTCCGTACTGATAACGTACATAGTCTGCTATTCCTTCCGTTAACCATACTGGGCCAGCACTGTAGCCATATCCCTGTACAATATGCATTGTTTCGTGAGTAACTACATCCGTGTCATACGGATGTGCTTTCATATAACCTGCACTAAATAGTATCCTGTTTCCGCTAGCTTCTGCTACAGCTTTATAAGCGGTATCTACTACAAACAACACATCTTTGGTTGATTTTTTATTAAAGGTTTTAACAAGTGTAGGGTAAACTTTAAAATAAGTGTCAATCAATTTCTGCTTTACTGCAGGATCAAGATTAGGATCTTTACTAACAAAAATCAGGGAATATCCGTTTTTTTTAATCGTATCAGCTTTAAAGTTTGCATCCTCATTGTAACGTGGCGAATCCTTTGCGGCAACCGATCCAGCGGCGATCAGCAATAAGGCAAATACATAGATAATTTTTAGTTTCATCATTTTTAGTTCAGTTAGTACAGGTGTAAATATATTGGTCTTTGAAAGAGCAATATAGCTGATTGTAATCAATTCTACAATCAGCTATAAGGTTTTAGTAAACTACCAACCAGTGTTTTGAACAATCAGGGGAACTTTTTGTACATCACCATTTGGAATTGGGAACAGGTAATGTTTTTTATCAAACACCCTTGATTCGACCCTAACCACATTATAAAATCCATTATTAGCATTCTTAAGAATATCCAGTCCGCTAACCGATTTTTCCGTGGTTTCTGCAATCTTCCATCTGCGCACATCAAAATATCTTGTATTTTCGAAAGCAAGCTCTACCCTTCTCTCTTTCCGTATTGCTGTACGCATGTCGGCCTGACCAGCTGGCGCCGGAATTTGCCCTGCACCATATAAAGGCACCCCAGCACGTTCACGGATTTTATTCAAGTAAACCAGGATATCAGGATCACCAGGTGTAGATTCATTTAAAGCCTCCACATAATCCAGATAAATCTCGGCAAGACGGATCATTACCATCGTTTTTCCGCTATTTTCCCTGCTGCCAACTGGCATATATTTACGTACAGTGTAACCAGTAGATGAATAATCGGTATTACCGATACCAGCCTTTCCTGCATTTCCGTTGAATTCAAAACTGGTAATGATATTATCCTGGAAATTAATCCAAAGACTATTATTGTAAGTGATGCCAGCATAGAAGCGCGGCTCCCTGTTTACATACATATTAGAAACCGTTCTTTTTTTACTATCGTAAGGAGACTGAAACTCAGAAACACCTGCATTTGTATAATTAGAAAGCGGATCATCAATAGACCTCCCATTAGCAGTAAAGTAAGCATCAACAATATTTTGTGTAGCCGAGAAAAATGAACCGCCCCTGCTAGATGAAGAAGCGTTGTTATGATTTGGGGTAAAATCGTAAAACATCGCATTCTCCGCCTTACCTCTGGCAAGAATAATCTCATTATTCCAATCTACCAGCATCACATCTCTACAAGAAAGATATGGACTAAATGCACCAGAATCGTCATTTTTCTTATATAGAGTAAACCCGGGAAAAGTGCTAATGAAAGACTTTGCTGCATCGGCAGCCTTTTTCCACTTCGAAGCATCTGTGGTTTGACTAATCAATTGTTTTCCATCAGCATTTTTCAAAGCTGCATAATCTGTATTTCCATTAAACTGAGGACTAGCCGAGGTTAGCAACACCTGTACCTTGTAGGCTTGGGCAATAGCCTTATTGATGTGGCCATAAGATTCGTTCGTACTTGGAATTGCCGGCAGATTTGAACTTGCAGCATCTAGCTCGCCGACGATAAAATTAACACATTCATCAAACGAACTACGGGGTTTACTTATAGATTCTACAGAAGCGTCAGCAGCAATCGGATCGGTACCTAACAATACTACGGGACCATACATACGGATCAGGTAAAAATAATATATAGCACGCAAGGCCTGGGCTTCAGCTTTGTATCGTGTAATCCGGTCCTCATTCAAATTGCAATCTGTGCATTTATCTACATTAGCAATAAAACTGCTGGCAGCTTGAATACCCTTATAATAATTTTGCCAATAATCATTGACAAACCCAGTTGTAGCATCCCACGACCCCTGGTTTATAGTATTAGATGGTACAAAACCAAGGGTAACATCAACTTCATCAGAAGCTCCTAACCAAACTCCCGCATTTTTTGAGGGCGCAAAACGCTGGTATGATTCATCAGGTAAAGTGGAATAGACATTGGCCAGCACCTTATCTACGGTCGACCTGGTAGCAAAAGCCTCATCAAAAGTTAACCTGTCATCAGGCACTTGATCAAGATATTTTTTACAGCTGTAATTACTTACAATTAATATAGCTGCCAGTATAGAAATATATATTTTTTTCATCTTCTTAAAATCTAACATTAACACCAAGAGAATATGTTGAAACTATAGGATACCTTGTTCCGTTGGAAGAAGCCAACTCTGGGTCCCACATCTTGAACTTACTAAATGTGGCTACATTGTATCCCGTAACGTAAACACGTAAATTTTGTATCCCGATTGATTTGATCCCCTTTTTAAAAGAATAACCAAGATCGACGGTCTTTAAACGTAAAAAGCTGACATCCCTTTTCCACCAGGTGCTTGTCTGGTAATTATTACTATTGGTGCCATAAGAAAGTCTCGGATAAAAAACATCCTGACTTGGATTTTCAACCGTCCATCTATCTGTTGCATTCGCATACAGGTTGCTCAATCCGCCGGAAGCAACAAACGGTTGTATTGCATCACCGCTAAGAATGATATCTGCGTTATGCTGTCCCTGGAAAAAAGTCCCAAAATCCCAGTTCTTGTATTGTAGCGTAAACCCAAACCCGTAGATCGAGGAAGGCACATCACCACGACCAATTATTGTTCTGTCAAAAGCATCGATCTTACCATCACCATTCAAATCCTTATACTTTATATCACCAGGTAATAAGGTACCAAATTGAGTGGGGCTAGCCTTGATCTCTTCCTGACTAGTAAATAGTCCTTCTGCGATATAGCCGGTTCGTGCCAGGATGTTATGGCCACGCATCTCCTGGTAAGCATACTTAACCGGTGCCTGATCATTTTCAATTACTTTATCCTTGTTAAAAGTATAATTAGCACGTAAAGCAATGTTAAAATCATCCCCGATCCTGGTATTATATTCAAATGTGGCATCAATACCTTTATTCTCCACTATACCTAAATTTCCATACGGATTAGTAGTAAGTCCGATATAATTTGGCACTGCTCCGCGTTCTAAAAAGATATCCCTTCTGCGCTCCTTAAAAACATCAACAATGACTGACAGGCTGTTATTTAAAGTTTTTAGCTCTAGACCTAAATCCTGTTTTCTTGTAGTTGACCAGCTCACGTCCACCCCATAAGCAGTAACATTTATTCCTTTATAATTCTGGCCCCTATTTTGGCCAAAAATATATCCCGGATCAACTTCTCTAACCTGTGTTAAATAATAAAAGCGCTTGTTATCATTATCAGCATAACCTGATGAACTACCTCCACTACCTACTTCACCATCACTATACCTGAACTTGACCAACTGAAAAGTGTTCTTTAAATTCTCAAAGAATTTCTCATTAGATAGGATATATCCAAATCCAAAGGCAGGAAAAAATCCAAAACGCCTATCGTCTGCAAAATTTTCAGACCCGTTATAGCCAACATTTACTTCAGCAAAATAGCGATCATCATAAGAATAAGCAATACGTCCCGCTACCCCTAAAGTACGGTAGGGAATGGACAACGTAAATGTTTCGGCAAATGGGTTCAGGTTATCACTCTGATTGTAAAGCGCTAAACCCGATAAACTATGTTTTCCAAACTGACGGTTATAAGTAAATCCTGCTTCTGCATACAACTTCCGGTCGCCCTCATTCTCATATTCATATCCTAAATATTTTGCCCCTGTGTACGTAGGATTTCCATAATTTAACGAACCATCTGGCAGATAAGGCGAATTTGGACTTACATAATAAGTATTCTCCCTTCTATTCCGCTTTACCGTATTTTTATTTGCTGCATCAAAGGAATACATAGCTGTTAAAGAGAGCCCCTTAGTAAGGAAAGACAGATCCTGAGTTAAACGTAAATTAGAATATAGCTGGTTAGTATAATTTGTCCGGTATCCCCTTCTGGTAATATCGGCATAAGGGTTTCTTTGATCAGCCTGTGCACTTTTACCAGGGATAAATCCATTTGGATAAGTTATTGGAAATTCTACCGGGGAAATCTGAAAAGCCTGCGCAAAAATATCCTGTGCATTATCTGCCCCAGGATAACGTCCCTGCGCAAAAATCCCTTTTATCCCTAGATCAAGCTTAGTTGTAGGCGTAAGGTCCCAATCTAAATTTGAACTGATATTATACCTCGAATACTTCTGTGCAGCGTTGTAACTCTGTGTATTATCCGTTTTAAATAAACCCGTCTCGTCATAATACCCTAGTGAAACAAAATAACGGGCATTATTTACGCCACCAGATAGATTTGTAGTTGCTGTGCGGCTTTGGCCAAGATCCTTAAACATCGCATCCATCCAATCGACATTCGGATAAACATAGGGATCAGCACCTGAAGCTGTTTTACTGATCCGGTCGGCCGAGTAAATCGGGGAGTAAATACTAGCATCCCCCTGTCGTATAGCTTCCGTAAATTTAGCCTCGTTCGCGAGGTTCATATAATCTACCCCATCTATCAATTCAGGAATTTTTGTAAGCCTTGTTATACCCTGATAATAATTAAAACTAATGGTTGGCTTACCAGTTTTCCCTCTTCTTGTATTTACCAGGATCACTCCATTCGCTCCGCGGATACCATAAACTGCAGTCGCAGATGCATCTTTCAGCACAGTAAAAGATTCGATATCTTCAGGACTTAACCCATCAATTGGTCGGTTTGGCACCCCATCAACAACAATCAGCGGACTACGATCGCCACCAATATTCGAAATCCCACGGATCCAGATATCAGCCTTGTCTGAGCCTGGCTCACCATTTCTAGTTACACCTACCACACCAGCAATCCGACCGGCCAGCATAGAGCTGATATTCGCTACTGGCTGTTTAAGCTCTGAAGCCTTAACGGATGATTGGGCACCTACAAGACTTTGTTTCTTCTGCGTACCGAAAGCCACCACAGCAACCTCCTGTAAGTCTCCTCCAACCGGCTGTAGCTGAACTACAACCGTTTTTTGCGAACCTACCAGAACTTCTGTAGTCTGATAACCTACATAGGAGATCAGCAAAGTTGATTTCTCATCCGGCACCGTAATGCTAAAAGCACCATTTGAGTCCGTAGAGGTAGAATTCATAGATCCCTTAACACGGATACCTGCGCCCATTAGAGGGGTACCAGTTTCATCTTTAATTACCCCACGCACTACAATATCAATTACTTTAATTGAATTTACCCCTGTACTCTTTCTAATTAGTACAGTATTGTTTTCGATAGTAAAAGTTAGGTCCTGTCTGGCAAGAGAGTTTTCCAGTACATCCTGAAGTGGTGTATTCTTAAAATTGGCATCAAAATGCCGTGATTTTTTTAAATTTATTGCCGACCATAATACATTGTAACCCGTTTGCTTTCTGATTTCTTTAAACAGCTGTTCTAATGAAACATCATTTCTTTTATAAGTAACCTGTGCAAAACCGGTTGCGCTTACCTGCATTATAGTAGCAATCAATAAGACAGCGGTTAGCTTCATAATTAGCAGGATTTTGGGCATGCGGCATTGCTGCCAACATAAAATTTTAGTAAAAATTCTATACATTTGGTAATCTGATTAATAGTAAATACTTGTGTTCACAATGACTTTGCTAATCAGTTTTGCTGACCAGGGACGTTGCAACCGACCCTGGTCTTCTTTTAAACTGATAGCTTTCCAAATAGGCCTGCTAAGTGTCTTTCTGTGGATTTTTCATGGTTTTTCTTGTTTTGGTTTGTTGATTTTCTATTTATTATTTTTTCATTACAATAATCTTTTGCGGCGTGATTTTAAAACGGGCATTACCGGTAAATTCAAGCATTCTTAAAATCTCGGACACATTTCCAGACCTGGAAACACTACCTCCAAACGCCTCTTCACTCACCTCTTTATCCTGATATTCAACATTGACATTATACCATCTGGAAACTTTACGCATAATACTTTCCAGTTTTTCATTATTAAAAATGAACAAACCATTCTTCCAGCCCATTACTTCATCAGTATCGACAGTCATTACATCAATAGCTATTGAAGAGACGACCGACTGCTGACCAGGCCTAAGGATTTTTGTTATTTGTGATTGTGCAGAAGAAATTTTTACAGACCCCTCTAAAAGTGTAGTTCTGGTATTTAATTCATCAGGATAAGAACTGATATTGAAATGCGTACCTAATACTTCAACTTCCTGTTTTTCCGTAATTACTTTAAAAGGAAGTTGTGCGTTTTTGGTAACCTCAAAATAAGCTTCTCCACTTAGTTGTACCTTCCGTTCTGTGGCACTAAATGCAGCAGGGAACTTTAAACTGGATGAAGCATTGAGCCAGACTTTTGTACCGTCAGGTAAGGCAACCTGATATTGTCCGCCCTTTGGTGTGACAATCGTGTTAAAAGCGAGAGGATCTATCGATTCAACTGAAGAAACTTTGTACAACAATTGTCCGTCGGATGTTTTGGTAATCACTATCCCAGACTCCGCCGCGATCAACCCATTAGCAGCACTATCCAACAAGATCTTTTTACCATTGGCCAGGATAAGTGTAGCCCTGTTGCCACCTGGAGCAATATCATTGATAGCCAATTGCTTTTTACTGGCCGAATAGTGAAAATTAAAAGAAGAAAAATACAATGAGATCCCTAATATGATCACTATTGCGGCGGCAGCACAAATCAATTTCGAATAACTGAATGCATGTATGTGTTCCCGCTTTACTCTTAACAGCTCCCATACTTCCTTTTTAGATCTTTCGATCTGACTGGCATCTGGATAAGATCCATTATCAGGTATAGTAAGATACCAGTTTTCCACTATAGCCTTTTCCTCTTCAGAACAAAGACCAGCAGTATATTTTTCCAGTAACTCTTTTGCGTTTTGCTTTTGCATAGTTTAAGAAATTCATCCTTATACTACTAAGACGGTAAACCAAAAGGCATGGGGTACGGTAAATTAAAATAAAAGTGATTTATTCACTAATTATATCACGAATAATAGGCTTTACCGATAATACTTAAACACAATTAGCAAATAAACAACAAGTCCTAACCTTAAACGCAAAATCCTTAGTGCCTTTTTAACCTGAGTACGCACGGTTTGTTCAGAAAGATCTAAAACTGCAGCTATTTCCTTATGACTTAAATGAGATTTCCGGCTCAATTCAAAAACTTCTCTCATTTTTGGCGGCAAAAATGAGATTTCCTGTTCTATTAACTTAGCCAGATCACGTTCTCTTACCCGAAAATCAGCATAAGTATGGTCCTGATCAATATACTGCTGTAAAGATCCAATATATTTTTCTTCTACTTTTTTATGTGTAATCATATCCAGTATCCTGTGCCGTATAGAAGAATACAGATAACCAGAAAGATTTGTTGTAATAGTGAACGAATCTCTTTTAGCCCATAAAGAAGCGAACAATTCATGGATCACATCCCTTGCCTCTTCTTCATTTCTCAACCGCTTATGTGCATGTATATATAATAACCCATAAAATCTATTATATACCTCTGCGAACGAAGCTTCATCACCTTCCCTGATCCGGGAAACTAATTCATGATCTGATAATTGGCTGTAAATGGTCATAGTTAGGTTTGGTCTAAACGAAAATATGTAAAATTAAACCCATTTCTTACCGTATAGGTTAAAAATATGAAAATGGTAAAACGAATTAGCAAATTAAATAATAATTATAAAGCAAAAAGGCCACCAATAGGCAGCCTTTGATCATATAATTCCGTTAATCTTATTTTTGCATAACCATCACACCATTCATTATAAATGTGCTCCCGCCATCAGCAACGATATTATATACTTTTTGAGTGCCACCCGCATGTTCATCTTTTTTCCATACGGTGTACACATTATATTTCCCTGTCACCTCATTTAAGCAGATTACTTCTTGTCCCTCTTTTATTTCTCCAATTTTACGGTTTCCATCTTTAGTTTGCATTGGATGGTTTGGTGTAGCCTGTAAAACTTTAGCACTTAAATGGATTTCTGTTCCTGCAACTGTTTCATTATTATGCGAAGCAATCAATATCAAACTAGTCAGTGCATAATTCTTAGCATTGTGCACAGTTAATTCTTTAACCTTTACAGCAGAAGCCAGCTTAGTTTGCGGATCAACAGTAATCACTTCATCGCCAGCTTTTACATCTTTCAATAATTTCTTAGCTCCATTTGCCATTGCAACCTCTTCATCACCTGGAAAACAGATATCACTTCCATAAGTAGCTTCTTCTTCAGAAAGGTTTTTACCATGATTAATTACTTTATATTGTTGAAAGCTCAACTCTTTAGACAAGATATAAGAAAGCTTCAATACAAAGTTTTTTTCCTCTTTGTTAATATTATCAATATCGGTAAAATACTTTTCCCATACCTTGCCATCAGCCGTAAAATCAGGAACTAATGCTTTATACACTTTACCTTTTTCGTTGGTATAAAAAACCATTAAACCAATTTCCTGCATGCCCTCTTTGGCTACTAACTTATACAAATCAATCCTCTTCTTTAATCCATCATCACCTGTTATAAAGTACGGCTTACGCGCTTGATAGCGATCGAGCACATAGGTATTCTCAAATTTCACATAAGTGTCCTTGTCCAGATCACCGATAGAAAAAGCCTGTGCCTTTTCGTATTCTGCCAATGTTAACGGGCGTGGATTAACCACAGTTTTTTCCTGCGCCTGCGTTAAACTAAAAGCAGCTGCAAAGATTAAAGTAAGTACTTGTTTACGCATATTAAAATTATTTTTTTTATTCATTCTTATTAGGAAATCTCCTTAAATGCATCTGCAAAAGCCTGCATTTCATCCATACGGCCAATGCTCACCCTGCACCAATTTTTATCATTAAATGTCCACACTCTAATACCTACACCCCGGTTAGACATCTCCTGCGCAAATTTTGGTCCCTCCATTTTTATTGGGAACATCACAAAATTGGCTGAAGATGGTATATAATCATACCCTTCTTTTTTCAAAGCAGCATATAAAAACTCTTTAGAGGCCAGGGTTTTCTTCAATGCATCTTGAAGGAAAGGTTTCTCCTGGTAAGCAGCTATTGCCGCTGCCACAGTTGTTGCTGACAGGCTCATAGAACCCACCGCATAAGAAGATAGCTTTTTAATAGTCTCGGGCTGTGCAATCACATAACCACAACGCAAACCAGCAAAACCATATAACTTAGAGAAAGTACGTGCAACTATAACATTATGTCCTTTTTTAACCAGGTCTGTCATACTTGCCGCTTGTGGGTCGGGCAGGTAATCAATATAAGCCTCATCAACAAAAACAGGCACTTTTTTGCTTACACGTTCGCAAAAAGCTTTTAGTTCATCTGTATCCACTACCGTACCAGTAGGATTATTGGGATTGCAGATATAAACCAAGCCAGTGTTACTCGTGATTTTTGCTTCCATAGCTTCCAGATCATGCTTATAATCAGCCGTCAAAGGAACCTTAATCCATTTTGCCCCATGCTCTGCAGCTGTCGAAGGCATATCATTATACGTAGGATCTGCGGAAATAATTTCAGCCCCACCGCTGCAATATTGCAATGCAGCAGCCATCAATAAAGGTGATGAACCCGCATCCATTAAGATATTATTTTGTTTAACCCCCTCGAAAGCAGCAATCTTTCCCGATAGATCGCGCATATGCATAAATGGATATTGATAGCTCAAATCCAATGCTTCCTGGATCGCTTTTTTTGCAGCCGGAGAAGGACCAAATGGATTTTCATTTGCTAGTAACCTGGCTTTCATTACGGGTGGCGACTGTAAAATGGCTGCTTCATCAGCTAACCTGTCGCCGAAAAAGTTTGCCTGTACACGTTTCGGCATCGCAGCTAATTTGCTGATCGTACCTGTGAGAAAAGCTGTACCACCGGCGAGTAATGCGGTTGATTTGATCCAGCTACGGCGGTTAATTGAGTTTGCCATAATTTTGATGGTTTAATATGATCTATCCTTTTGTTTCAGTTGTTGGGTACGTTACCCGTGATTCCGTTACCCGGCCATGGATTGACGCAACCACACTACGTGCAGATTCCAGCGCCCCTGCCATCCAGGCATTGAGGTATGTTAAATGTTCGCCAGCGAAATAAACATTACCATCTGGCTTCAATAATGCCGGATAAGCATCTTTTCTCGTCTCGCTATTGTAGACAGCCCAGCCGCCCATATTATATTTAGTTTTGTGCCAGCTTACAGAAAATGAACGCTCAAACTCTTTATCATACTGCGGATGAATCAATCGTCCTTTTTCTAACGCCAGTTTTTCACGGTCGTTATAACTTAGTTCTCCTACTCTCTGCGCCTTCTCATTAAAATTATAACATCCTATAAGAATTCCTTTTTTATCCAGATAATCATTAGAAGGATAAAAAATTTGGGTCAGCTCATTATTAGTATGCGTTATGCCACCATAAATATGTTCATCCTCTTCCCAAAAACGTCGCTTAAACTGCAACGCAATTTTCCCCGTCTGGTTATAAGTGATATAATCTATAGCCCGGGTTACATCGGAAGAAAAGTTATTATTGATATTACTTAATACAGGCAGTGGCAGCGTACAAATACATAAATCAGCTTCAATTTCATGAGACCCCGTTTTATCCTTATAAGTTATCTTTACACCATTGTTTTGGTTATTAATTGATATAACTTCCGCACCAAGCTTCAGCATCGGCGCAATCTTTTTTTCAAAAGCTTTTGAAATCCTATCCATGCCACCAACGGCCTGGAACATGGTCATTTGCAACTCATAAGTATATTCGGCCACATTATAAAAATCAGGATCCATTAATCCAGAATTGATAATATCAGCCAGCTTGTGCGGATCTGCAATTTTACCTGGCCGGTTGCCTGCACCAGGAGATTCTACATATCCCCTTCTTGCAGACGCTTTATATAACTTATCTACATCCAGGCCTCCTTCTGCCATTAAGTACTCGATCACTTTTTGTCCGTCTTCTTTAGTTAAAGGAGTATCCAAATTGCCATGATCCATACTTTTAGCCAGCATTTCTGACATATAACCCCTGATATCATTATGTATTTCGCGGTTACGTACTTTCTTATTTGATAACGGCCCTTTTCCTTCTGCAAAGAAATACGTGCTTTCATTCACATTATTATATACCTGTATGGGGACACCCAATTCTTTGCAATAATGCAAAGTAAGCTCGTGGTTATGCGGGATTCTTGAAGGACCAGCATTAAAATACAAACCTTCATCAAAACCTGCTGTTACCGGTGCCCGGTCACTTTCCGTATGCGTACTTCCTTTTCTCACACTCCAGCATCTGCCACCCGTTCTTTCCCTTGCTTCTAGTACTGTACATTGGTAACCCAGCTTCGTTAACTCATAAGCCGAAGCCATCCCAGCTAATCCTGCACCTAAAACGATTACTTTTTTACCATTCCCTCTTCCTTCGAGATTAAAAGCATGAGCTGGAGCCGCTTTAAGTACACCTAATGCCATCATAGCAGGGTAACTAGCTGCTAATAATGTAGTTTTATTCAAAAAATCTCTTCTGGATATTGATTTCAAAATATTATTGATGTTTTATTCTATCATTCAGCATAAATATAACTCATTTATACATTTCATTTACAAAAATGAAGCCTTATGAGACAATTATCCTCATAAAACCTATCAATAAAAAACGAAATTGAATTTAACCACCAAATACCACATCATTATTACAAGAAAAACAAAACAACTCCCAATAATTAACCAAATTACACCAGAACCCATTTAACACATAAAAGGAGTTACTGGCAATGTTGAATAATCAAAAACACCCGCAACTCCTTATCATTTAATTACTCCTTATACATTCTTACTATTTTAGGCAAAAACCGCCCTTCAATATCTACTAAAGCGTGCTGTGCTTGCATTACCGACTCAATATCCTTGTAAGCAGCCGGATTTTCCTCCACACTACCTCCAATCAACGTTACATTAGCAGTCGAAAGCACTTTTTTCATCGAAGAAACAGTAATACTATTTTTTGCTTTTTGCCTGCTCATTGCCCTGCCAGCTCCATGAGCAGCAGAAAATAGAGCAGCATCTACCCCTTTTCCCTTAACCAGGTAAGCCGCAGTAGTCATGCTTCCAGGAATGATCCCATGCTCACCTGCATGCGCTGGTGTTGCACCTTTACGGTGGATGATTACCTCCTTTCCATCAGACAGGGTATCCTTCCATGCAAAGTTATGATGGTTTTCAACCACCCGCAATGTCTTTATACCCAATGAATTTAACAAATTAGCATGTATCCGCTCGTGGCATGCTTTTGCATAATCACCAGCGAGCGTCATGCATAACCAGTACTCTTGCCCTGCCTCACTGTCCATATCTAACCAGGCCATTTGCTGCACTTCCCGTGGAAGTTTGCAGGTATTCATAGCAATCTGCGTGTAATACTTCGCTATCCCCGCCCCTAATCCGCGACTGCCCGAGTGAGACAATAAAGCAGTATATTTTTTTGCTGGCAAGCCCAAAGTATTGTTCTCCTGTAATTCAATCTCTCCAAACTCTACAAAGTGGTTACCCCCTCCCGAAGAACCAAGCTGACGGATCGCTTTTCCTCTTAACGGTTTTAAAAAAGGAATTTCCCTGAATACCGGACTATCTAATATTTCATGCTCCTGCCTAAAATCCAATCCCCCTTCAATACCGAAATGTGTATTGTTCCGCAATGCTTGTTTAATATTGTATTCCGACCGTTTCAGATATCCATCATTCTCCTCAATGATCGATAAACTCATCCGGCAACCAATATCCATTCCTACAGCATATGGGATTACCACATTATCAGTCGCCAATACACCGCCTATAGGCAGGCCAAAGCCCATGTGTGCATCTGGCATTAACGCCCCCTGAACGCTGACTGGCAGATGCATTGCCAGTTCCATCTGTCGTTTCGCAGATCCTTCAATTCCCCTGCCCCCATAAATCTTACAGGGACCAGGCGTTTCTTTTAATTCGTACGACTTGAAATCTGGCCCAGCAACCCTGCCAATTATTTTTTGTGCAATCTTACCGGTTACTTCATCATTTTCATACTGCTCCGGATTGTTCTTAATATTAATCAGCAGCTCCAGTACTTGTTCTTTAGTGTAATGTTTAAAATGTTTTGAGGTTATACCAGTAACCAGACTTCTCAGCTGATCATTTGTGTAACCTATTTTACTTAAATCTTTTGTTCTTAAATTGCCCATTTGGGTTTTATCTTTTAATCCATGTAAGCTTCTTTATCAGTGTACATGGGTTTGTTTTTTAATTTGTTAATATATTTTGGCAGATCAGTCTCAGACCATGCTCTATAGCGGTACCTTTTTCCAATAGTCAGCTTGTGGATCTTTGGCCACAAATCACGATGATCAATGAAATTTTTAATAGCTGCGATTTCCCTTTCAAGATCCGTATCTAATAACTTTACCTCAGAGATAATGTAGGGCGAAACCTTTAGCACAAAATCTGCAGGATGGTTATAGACATACCTGATTGTTGAATAGTTCATATCACTGCTCCATATCTCTTTTTTCACAAAACATAACCTTTCATCAGCTGAAAGTTCGACACGAGAACTATTCCATTCGCGCTCTGAAAACCACTGAAGTTGCTGTGGAATTAATGACATCCCATACTTTCTCTTTTTCTTATTTTTCACTTTAAAAGAAGCATCATAATGGTATTTGCGGGTGTTGATCTTATCCAGCAACTGCTGATAAAAATCTGCTTTATCACTCCGCTTTGTCCGATCACTTAGTACAAAATCCCTCTTCCACCCTCTTTGATAAGGAAGTTCAAGAGGCACCATTGGTAAAAGTCTTTGCTGAAGCCATAATTCCTGATCTCTTTTTCTAAGACTAATCAGCTGCTTATCAAAATCTTGCCTGACAAGACGCTTTTTTCTTCTGGCCGATTTTAATCGGTACGGCCAATCCTTTAGATCCATTGGAATCTTAATCTATTTTTTCTGTAGTAATTTTAATTTCGACTATTCATCCTTGAGTAAGGATATACCCTTGTTAAAAACTCAAAAGTTCCAAATGGATGAGGCAGACAGCAGACTTTACCAAGTGCTAAAATAGCACGGTTCAGTATATATTATTCAGTAAATAACAGAATTTGCCTGCCGTTTAGGCAATGAGCGAAAGGGACGATATGTAGATATGTTCAGTCATGGTTCCTAGATATTTAATGGGTTAATAATCAGGAATTAGAACAAAGGTATAAATAAATAGCGAAAAGGAGTGTTTTATTTAAAGAAGGTATATCATCCGAGGTTAATTATTGTTCTTCAATATACGATCTATTATTTCACCGGAAGCTACAACTTATTTAACACTATAGTTGTGTCGCTGTTAATCCATAAAACATTTTGCCGGCTACTTCGATATACAACCGTAAAATCGCTCATATATTGAGCATATTCACTTACGATCACTCTCCCATTACATAGGGACTTACATCCAGTGGATATTGCGTAAGAATACCTGATAAACCATTTTTTCTGATCCATTCCTCCGCTTTATCCAGAGAAGAAAACACCCCACTAGAAAGACGTGAATTGGCACCATGAAATACCCAAACAGTTTTCTTAATTTCTTCCATTTATCGATTAATATACGCAAAGTAACGACATGAATTTTTCATCATTCACCTGAAAATATCGCGAAATTTAAAACATATTTTTCAATCTATAGAAAATACTTTATACAAATCTAATTTAGGCTCCTTTTTTATTGCAAAATCAGATTTCTGCTCTCTCCACATACCACAATGATAACCTGCATCGGCAAATACATTTTCTTTAAATAGTGGGTATTGGGTTCAGGGTATGAAAAAGGTGCAGCTCCTTTAAACCACAATACTTCAGATTGCGATATTTCATGATCAGTAAATTCCGTACCAATAATACTATTATCAAAATTATATAAATCAATATATTCCTGAAGTAATTTATAGTCGGTGAAACTTTCATCCAAGTCCTTTGAAAAATAATTTAATCCCAAATCTTCCTTCAATATATTTTCTAATTTGATTTCATCAATTCATTGGAAATCTTCCCAAAATTTCTTCTATAGATTTTCATCTTTAATAATACGTAAAGAGTCAGGGTATTTTTTTGCTTAACGTACATAAATTTCATAACTGAATTTGCAACATCGAGTAAATAGCTGCTTGTTGTTACTGCTACTCTTGAGCCGTAGGTATCTCCATTTCATCAAAGCCGTATCAGACTCGAATGAAACTCGAATAGAAGACGTATATGACACGATTTCTACTTGTGCTATATACGTTTGCAATACGTTTTC